>Ga0183095_10207_pt2 | contig 178804 bp, 154 predicted proteins | sample BioMet4_FD_130346 | JGI IMG/M metagenome (GOLD analysis project Ga0183095, IMG submission 130346) | Microbial communities from bioreactor (seeded with sewage sludge) at LBNL, California, USA - Biofuel metagenome 4 (v2) (version 3) | ecosystem: Engineered > Bioreactor > Anaerobic > Unclassified ...
TTAGTGAAACAGTATAAACCCCCAAGCGGAGCTTGGGAGACTTAACGATGCTGGAGGCGATGAGCGAAGTAACAAAATAAAAACCTCCGTTGTACAATAAGTGTAGGTCTGGTAAACCACACAAAAGTAGAACGGAGGTATCCACAGTGGATGATCAAAGTTTAGCACATAGCAGGTATAATTGCACATATCATATTGTGTTTATACCGAAATATCGTCGTAAGGCAATGTATGGGACACTTCGAGCAGAGGTAGGAGAAATACTTGGCAAAGTATGCAAGATGGAGGAAGTAACGATAATCAAAGCAGCAACAATGCCGGATCATGTACATATGTATGTATCAATTCCACCGAAACAAAGTATATCAAAGACAATAGGGAGGCTCAAAGGAAAAAGTGCATTGATGATATTCGATAGACATCCAGAATATCGGGAAAGATATAACAGACATTTTTGGGCTAGAGGATATTATTGCGAGACAGTCGGTAAAGTAAATGAGGAAACAATAGTGAAGTATATAGCTGAACAGTATGAAAAAGATCGGATAGAAGGATAAAGTAACAAGACCGTTTTTAAACGGTCACCAGTAACAAAGAATGGTTTATCAGACCGCCTTTAGGCGGAATAGCAAAGATGGCCCAGTAGGGCCAACATTAAACCACCAGCAGGGCTGGTGGCTCGTGATTTACAAATTGCAAAAAAAGCTTTACAAACTGCACCTGTCGTGTTATATTAGTCTTACAAAAAGAAAAAACATCGACTAAACGAACAAGAATTTGTAATCGATGACCGGTGAGAACCCGGAGGAGTAACAGAGAAAAGAAGTAAAAATACAAAAAGGAAAAAGGAGAAAAAAACGATGTTAGAGAGACTGAACAAACTGAAAAAGGAAAACAAGAAAGGCTTCACACTGATTGAACTGATCGTAGTTATCGCAATCCTGGCAATCTTAATGGCACTGGCAGTACCGGCATACAATGGACTGAAGAAAGATTCAGCAAAAAGAGTAGGCGAAGCAAATGCTAGAAGTGTATATACAGCTGCGAGAGCAGATGAAGCGATAAATTCGACCGCTTCTGTTGAGAAAACTGCTGAGATGTTAACTGGAACTACTGAGTCTACAGGCACTAAAATTTTCCAGGAAGATGATACGATAAGTGTTACTGGAAGCGGAGCTGAGTTGGAAGTAACTTGGTCTGGTAAGATTGGCGGATATACAGTGAAAGCAAAATATAAGGATGGAAAGATTACTGAGAGTAGTGCTACTTAAAAATTTGGACAACAAATATAAATTTAACTTTGAAGAGCCCCATTAAAAAGGGGCTCTTCTTACTAAAAGAACTTATTCATTATTAAACCGATTTTGATTATTATATAAGATAAAGGGCTGAGCATGAGAAAAATCATGAAGCAAGGTTTTACTCTTATTGAACTGATCGTAGTTATTGCGATCCTTGCTATCCTAATGGCACTCGCGGTTCCGGCTTATAACGGAATCAAACAGAACGCAGCAGAACAGGTCGCAATGGCAAATGCCAGATCAGCTTATACGGCAGCCAAAGCGGTAAGTGTTTTGCAAGAGAAGACATCAGCCAGTTCTGCGGATATTACGGATGAGACGATTAAAATGCTGGGCGGAAATCTTGGGGCGGAACGGGTTTATGGATCCATGCGGGTTTTATCTGTATTCTATACACCCTTATCCGGAAAAATTCTAGTATATTGGCAGGGAAAAGTACAGGGATTTGGTATTCAAGCTTATTGTGGAGATGACAACGGTCAAATATCGACAGGAATCGTATATATTTCTCCCTTATAAGTTTTGTAGAATTGTATAGTAGATAATGTAGCGGACTGTACCTTTGGATATTAAAATTGAGAATTAAAATTGAGAATTTCTGGAACTTAAAATAAAGATGAAAATAAACGGCAGGAAAGGATTCACCTTAATTGAACTGGCGGTTGTCCTGGCCATACTTGGCATACTGATCGCCGGAAGCGTAGCGGCATTCAGCGGGACAAGGTCAAAGGTAACGGCGCATACTGCAGAGAAGGAACTGAAACAGCTGCAGGATGCTTACCTTTATGCGCGCTCGATTACGAGTACGGATGCGCAGGCAGTTCAGAAGGTGAATGATCTTATCACGGCCGATTGGAAAGTTGGCGTACTGACAAAGAACGGAAGCGAAGGAACACTTGCTGCCAACGGAACTTATTTTGTGGAGCCCGAGGCGGGAACAGGTACGTCCGGAACAGGTCAGTATGATTATGATATCTGGTACCGGAAGGATGATGTGACGTATCACCTGAACGGGACGACCGGCGAAATCGAGTGGACAGACGGGAAAGGCACGACCAGCGGAGAGGTTACCAGTAAGGCAGCCACAACCGCGGCAAAAACGACGACGGCGGCTGCAACGACAGCTCCTGCTACCACTGCTGCAGACCCCACGGCTCCTTCAACCAGCGTGACGGCGGCACCGGAAACTTCCACCACGGCTGCACCAACCGTTACCTCGGCTGCGCCCACGACTGCACCGACGACTGCACCGACCACTGCGCCGACAACAGCGGCGCCCACGACGGCGGCTCTTAAGGTAACGCTCAGCGGAGATGCCTTTGTGAACGGTGTCCTTACAGTTACGGCGAATATTACCGGGGAAGATCTCAGCTATCAGTGGGAGTCCAGTACCGATGGAATCAGCTGGATGGATCTTGGCATTTCTGATCAAAGTTATACGGCATCGACCTGGGATAACGGGAAGTATATCCGCGCCGGTGCCTCTAGGACGAAACTTAACGACGGAACTTTTACGGACTTTGTTTATTCGGACAGCGTGAAGATCCTTCCGGATTTCAAAGGCGCGAGCATTGCTTTGTATAATATCATCGCTGCAAATCCATCCTCAAAGCTTTATTCGAAATTCTTCGGCGGCACGAACAGGCTTGATTCCTCCGCTTATTATCTGAAAGGAATAACCGGAAAATTTGACGATTCCTGGGCGATGGTTGTGAAGAAATCCGGGCCGTCCTACATGGCACTTAAATATGCGTACGGAATCAGCATTGCCGGTCCGTCAGATAACTACTATGGGAACGGTGAGTATTACTGGATGATTAACAGAACGAACGCCAACAATGTAAATACGATTGATGTACTCTGGACTATGACCGATATTTCCACAGTCGATGTGGCAACACTGAGCCCGAAAGCCGCAAATCCGGATACTACGAAGTATCTGTTTGAAAAGTGCGAATTTAAGACTACGGATTTGAATGCGGTCACACTGACGGAGGTCCGGGAATCGTTATATGCCCGGGAGGATCCTTCGCGTAAATACTGGTATCCCGCGGTTGATGTATTTCAGTAAATCGCGTTATACGTTTTTTTCTCCGCTCCTCCGTGTGAATTTTGCACGGGGGAGCACTCCTTATATCGGAAAGTTAATTTTTCAGGTATAATAATTTTTTACAGACTGACCGGGGAAAGCAGGAAGAGGTCTGCATTGCAGCAGAAACATGCAGGGAAAAGGATAACCTGTCGGAAAGGAGGACCCGGTGAAACAGTTCAGACCGCAGCACAACGGGAAATCCGGCTATTCATTTGTGGAAGTCCTGGTTGTTATCACCATCCTTTCTATTCTTTGGGTCATGTCCGTCGCTGCAGTGAGAAGGTACCGTAAGATCAGCGCCGGAAGAGTGGCGGAAGCAAATGCGAGGACTGCCTATATTGCGGTGAAGGCGGCAGAGGCGCTCAACGGGAACTTTACTGTCGATCTTCCGCCGGATCACCCGGATTACGAAAAGACCAGACGCAGCAGACTGACGGAAACTGCGCTCCGCATGATGGACGGCACCGAAGGGGAAATCGACGTCATTTCCTATGATGATGCCAGCGGTTCCGTGACTGTTCAGTGGTCCGGAGATCTGCAGCCTTATAAAAATGTGACATCAACGGTAGAGGAGAGTGAAAACGGCCTGATTTACTGGAATTCTCTGACCGGAGTGCAGACAGATATGGTTCGTCAGGATAATTACTATTGACAAAAATTTAGAATATATTAAAATAATTGTAACCTTAAACTAAAGCAGACAAATGCGGTCCTGTTTAATTGAAAAGCTGAGGCAGTTGCAGTCGGGCTGGAACGGAAAGGAAAAAAATGGTCAGTTGGAAAAAGTTTATGTCGGTTTTGCTTGCAGTTACGCTGATGACGGTGCTTCCCGGTTTTTCTTCCTGTCCGGTATGGGCATCCGATACGGAAGAAGACAGTGTGCTGCCGGACGGGATGGTAGGTTCCGGGACGGTCAGCACGGGAACGGGTTCGAACGCATCGCGGTCTCTGGCAAATAATCTTACAACAGCGTACGGAAAGTCGACCATGTCGGATGCGGAAATTCAGGCCCTTCTGGACGGAAGCGACAATGATATTCTGCTTACAGGCGTGACTGTCAGTACTTCACTGACGGTATCCCAAAATAAAACGGTCAGACTGTTCGGTCAGAACAGCTTTACAGGTAAGAACGGAGCGGCACTTACGGTGGAACCCGGTGCTGTTCTTTCGCTTGTTCCGGAAGAGGATTCCGAGTCTGCTTTCACAGGGGCTTCCGGATATGCCGGAATAGAAGTGGCTTTTACGGATGCCTCTATGGGATCTCTGGTGATTGACGGAAGCGGAAAAATCAATGCGTACGGCGGAAGCGGTTCTGCAGGAATCGGCGGAAGCTATAACACGGGTGATGTCAATGGAAATATTACAATCGAAAACGGCACCATCAAAGCAACCGCGGGATTAAACGGAGCGGGAATCGGTTCCGCATACAGCAACGGTTCCAGCGGTTCCAGCCGTTCGTATAAGCCGAATGCGGCAAACTGGGGAAAGATAACGATCAACGGCGGAGATATTACCGCAGCGGGTGCCGCAGGATGCGGTGCCGGCATAGGCGGCGGATCCCACGTGGACGGCGGGGATATTGAAATCAACGGCGGAGTGATCAGTGCGACCGGGTCATCCGGGATCGGTTCCGGTCTCGGCAGTAATGAAAATAAGGACAACACCAAAGGGCCCGGCTATGTAAACGGCGGTCATATCGTCATTACGAATGGAACAATCAGTGCGGAAAGCAACGGTAACGGTGCGGGTATAGGCGGCGGTGAATATGCTGACAGCGGCATTATCGAAATAAGTGGCGGAGATATCACGGCAAAGGGAAGCAAGGGGAGCGATAACTATCATCACGGCGGCGCCGGCATAGGCGGCGGCTATGAGGGCGAGGCAAATGTCACAATAAGCGGCGGGACAATCAAAGCCTATGGTGCTGCAGCGGCAGCGGGCATCGGTTCCGGCGGAACGCCGAACTTCAAGAAGGACAGAAAAACAAGCGGGAAAATGGAGCCTAAGTATGCAAGAAAAGCCGACACCGCAACCGAAACAGTGATTAATATTAAAGGCGGAGATATTACCGCATACGGCGGTTCCAAAGGTGGTGCAGGAATAGGAGAAGGAGCCGGCGGAGAAAAGGTAGAAATCAATATTTCAGGAGGCAGCATCAAAGCATACGGTGCGTCTTCGGACAGAGACAGTAAACAAGGCGGTGCAGGGATCGGATCAGGATTTTATAACAGCACGGATTCGTATCATGTTGAAGCAGACACGGCAATCGATATTTCCGGATGTGACAGCATACTTTCAGTCGGCGGCTGGGGCGCATGCGGTATCGGGTCGGGTGCCGGCAATAAGAATTCAACAGGAATCAGCATAAGCGGTACTGCGAAGCTCCTCGCGCAGGCGGACGGCACAAAATTTGCGATTGATTCCGCTCCGAAGTCAGACACCTCAGTCAACGTGAACGATAAGATCATCGAAGGGACCTTTGTTGACTGGGAAGACGAAAACAATTTGTACAGAAGATATGAAACGCTGGGTGTACAGATCAGGGCTTACAAGTCAACAGCAACTGAAGCTGGTACGTTCCGGATGCCGGAAGGATATCGCTCATTCGCATACAATGGATTGAAAATCGAAAAGGCAAAGCAATATTTGGTTTATTCCGATACTGAAAAATCAAAGGGATATTACGTTTACAATACCGAAGCGCCGCATGAGTTCTACGAAAAAGACGAAGGGGATGCAAACACCTATCTCTATTCTGCAGACGGGACCTCGTTTTCCGATAACTACTGGCTGTATTTGGCGAGTACCGACCCGGTGCTTCCTGCGGAGAAGACGTACAGCCTGACGGTTAAATATCTGGATCAGGATACCGGTGAAGCAATCGCGGACCCGTATACTAAATCGGACAATGCAGCCGGAGCAGCTTATGACATGACGTCGACAGCCGGCAAGGCGATCACCGGATATACCTTCACGCGTAATGACGGCGAACTGAGCGGGAAATTCTCCGGAGATGTAACGATCATCTCGTATTATACGAAGAACGCGGCTGTAACGCCGGCATCTCCCTCGAACCCGGCAACACCTGAAACCCCGGTAACACCGGTAACTCCGATCACCCCCACCAATCCGTCTACGCCCGGAACTTCGGGTGAAAGCGGCGGAAGTGATTCCGGGAATGTCACGCCCACGGTCAGGATAACCAGTGAACCCATTCCGCAGAACAACGGATCGGTACCCTCAGAAAGCGAAACAGAGGAAGAACCCGCGGGAACGGAAATCACGGATGAAGGAATCCCGTCCGGCGTTCTGACCGATCTCCCGAAAACAGGAGAAAGCAGAAAAGACCTGCTGTTCCCCGCGGGAGTCATGCTCCTGATCTTATTCTCGGCATCCTTTGCAGTATCCAGAAAGAAAACAGACCTGCAGTAACCGTAATTCAAAACGTGAGGAAGGAAGACCCACAGCAATTGTATTCTATGATTGACAAAAGCAGATACACAGTAACCGTATTCCATAGCAAACGAAAACAGATACCTAATAACTCCATTTTCTAACAGAGAGCAATAGATATAAAGACGCAGCACTTTAAACGGATCAGACAGAAGAGTCCGGGGCGCATAGGGAATCTTTTCCCCGTAGCCCCGGACTCTTGCTGTTCTGATCCGTAATATTGTTTTGCTCTTTAGCTTTTGCTGTTCTGATCCGTTATATTGTTTTTGACTTTTTATTGTTCAGATCCGTTATAAAGTACTGCTCTGCCTTGTTTCCGCCATCCTTACTTGTCTCCTGCGACGCACGTATTGACCCACTCGATGAAGTTCGTCGTGCTGCTTCCCGTGCGTTCCGCCATGGTGTGCTTCATGCCCCATACCGTTGCGAAATCCACATTCTTCACGGATTTCGTACTCTGAAGCGCCAGCGCAAGATTGGTTTCCGTCGTAAGCGCCGTGTCGCTCTGCTCAATTCCGGTCCGGATTCTCCAGTACTTTGCCACATTGCTGGTCTGATATCCGGCATAGGAGGCATTCAGATAGTACATCGGGTTATACATGTTGACGCGGGTCTCCGTCGTGTTTCCGACTTCATCCGTCTTCTTCAGATCGTCGGTGAAGGCCTGCAGATAGGAACTGTCCCAGCCCGAAAGCGAAGAGTAGGTGCTCTGGTTTTTATTTATGAGGTTCGCTTCAACGGTGTCAAAATGCCAGGACTCGCTGGAGCCGTTTCCGAAGAGACCGTTTTCGCCCTGTGAGGCATCGACCGCATCAAACGCGCCTACGCCTTTGGTTGCAGTTTTCATATGCGTCACAAAATCTTTTAAACCCGTGATCTTTGCCGTGTTGGCGGAGGCATCGTAGGTGACCCAGGTACCGTCCGCATTTAAGAAATCAATGTACTCCTGTACGGTATTGTAGGTCTTTGCTTTCGCAGAGGAGGAACCCATGCCGGGAGCATTACCTTTCATGCCGCCCTGAGGAGCACCGGATGGCGCACCTGCGGGAGCATTACCGCTTCCCTTCACGCCGTTCCCCATCTCGGCACCGCCCGCGCCGCCGCCTCCGAAGTTACCGGACGCATTGAAGGAATTGTTTTCGGTGTAGGGGAAAGTCGTGTCGCTTAGGAAGTTGTTCAGGGAGGTTTCCACGACTTTTACCATGTAGTCGTAGTAGCTTCCGGAAAGGTAAATGCCGTCGCTGCTTTCCGTAAGAGAGAGTTTGCTGCCGTTCGAATCCGTAAGAGCCATTTTGTTGATATATTCCGCGAACTGCTTCGCGAGATCTTTGGAAAGCGCTGCGGTAAAGGTGCCTTCTGCGAGGGCATCGGCCGTGGAGAACTGGCCCATGTTCCATTCATAGGCTTCGTCGCCTTCATCAAGCGTGGTGATGGGACACCAGCACATGGAACCGGTGACCGCATCGCTTATGTACTTTCCGTCGGAGGTGTACATGGCCGTGCCGATTTTTTCCAGATAGGAATAGTAGAGGCTGCTGTCTCCGGTGGAACCCATCAGCGCGCTCTGGGCGCCGCCGCCGCTCATGCCGAAGCTGTAGATTTCGGAGGTATTGCCCGGAAGGGAAGAACTGTTGAGACGGTAGTAGCGGACTGCCGCTTTCAGGTCCGTGACGCCGAACGGAGCGCCGCCGCTTGCGGTCTGTGCGGAGGAAGCGGTATCGGTCTGTCCGCCCATCATGTTTGCTCTGCCTCTCTGAAATTTATTTTTATGTACTGCAAAAAAGATGTGCCGGCGGCTGCGGGATAAAGCGTTCCTATGCGCCGCAAGTACATCTTTTTTGAAGAATGGAAACTTTACCGGTAAAACAAAAACTGCAAATACTTTCTTTCGGAAACCGAATTTAAAACTGATATGGCGAATAGCAGGCGGAATTTTGTTGAAGAAAAATTTCACCTGTAATACTTGTCCGCGAATGCGCGTGCTTTTTCATATGCGGTGCGGACGTTGTCCTCCTGCGTCATTTCGTAATATTCCGGACGGAACTCCTCGATCGTGCAGACGCCGTCGAAGCCGATCTTATTTAAGATGGCGCAGGTCTTTTTGTGATCAAGGCAGCCCTCTTCAGGCCAGAGCCGTTTATCGTCCAGAAGATAGGGCGCGCCGATCGGCAGGTCTTCACTGTCGTTCAGATGATAGGCGAAGATTTTTTTCGGGTCCGATTTCTCCAGATCTTCCCAGTGGGAATCCATCGCGTGAAAATGATAGGTATCGAGCGTTATGCCCACGTTATCGCGGGCGCAGTCCGTTACGACGTCGTAGGCCGTGCCGAACTGGTTGATCGAGCAGGCGGGGACGCCGCAGAACTCCAGGGAAATGCGGATGTCGTACGGGGCAATGCGGTCTGCGATTTCATTCAGACGCCTGACGGAAGCCTCGCGGATTTCTCCGACGGAAAGCGGCCTGTCAATGTGAAAGGTCGGGACGGTGATCAGCATTTTCATATCGATCGCTCGGCAGACGTCAATGATGAATCCGACGTGGTCGTCGATTTCCTTTGTGCCCGCAGGATCCCGGAGATTGAAGAATTCCAGCGTGTTGTAGGCCCAGGGCTTCAGACGGTGTGCCTGAAACCAGGAAGAAAGATCGGAGAGCGTGTGCCGCGTCAGATAGTCTTTGATGCAGTCGCCCCTGAGCTCAATATAATCAAATCCGTACTTCTCGCAGTATTCCAGATCCTTTTCCAGGGTGTGCCCCCTGCATTTTAAGGAAGTTGCTTCGTTGAATCCGAGTTTCATAAGAGCCTCCTTTGCATTTGTTTTTAAGCCATGTCGAACTGTTTCTGCAGATATTCGCAGTCGCCCTGGAAACGCTCTGTGGTGGAGTTTTCCAGAAGACCCATGATCATCGGCTTTTCCTTTTTCACATGTTTCATGAGCGCGGGATAATAAAAGTTTCCGTCTCCGGGATGACGGTATTTCTGGTCCCTGCCCTCGAATACGAAATCCTTTAAATGCAGGACCGAAATCCGGTTCCCGTACCATGCGAAAGCCTTGTCCATGATTTCCGTCTGCTTCCCGGGCGTGTCCGCTTCGGGCGTTATCATGTTGACCGCATCGAAGATCACGTCGACCGCGCTGGAATCGATGTCATACAGAAAACGCTTCATGAGTTCGGGAGAGTGCAGCGTGTGGTTGAAGACGCCTTCCACGCCGACCGTAACACCGATCTGTTCCGCGGCATGGACGACTTCCTTAAAGGTTCCGAGCACCCGCTCGTAGCATTCCTCGGTATTCGTTTTTTCCGTTACGGAAAAATCAGCTGAGAAGCGGCCCGTTTCCGTGCCCACCATGTCCGCGCCGATCTGCTTCGCATATTTCAGATGTTCGATAAAACGCGCGACTTCCGCCTTCCGCTTTTCCTCGTCCGGATGGGCGGGATTGATATAGCAGCCGAGGATGGCAACGTGGATGTCGCGTTTTTTAAGCTCTTCGCGGATATGATTTGCGAGACCGGCACTGTAATGACCGACCGAAAAATCATAATCGGAAAAGGATTTTGACATGGCAAGGTGAATGATGTGAATGCCGTTTGCCCTGACCGTGTCAAGCACATCGGTCATGGCGCCGGCCGGACAGATATCGTGACAGCGCATTCCGTACTGAATCATAAAGTTACCTCCGTTTTTCTATAAGTCTGATATCCATCTTACTGCATTTTGTCAGAGAATGCGACGGTTCTTTTGTTCTACGTTGTTTCCTTCTTCCGGTATTCCCGGGGAGACACGCCGTATACGGCGCGGAAGGCGTCCCCGAAATAATTGCTGCTGCTGAATCCGCATTCCTGTGATATCTGAAGGACGGAAAGGGCGGTGCTGCGCAGGAGCTGCGCGCCCTGCTTCAAACGGATGTGCGTCAGATATTCCCGGAAGCCTATGCCGGTCAGTTCCTTGAATTTCCGGGAAAAATAAGTGGGCGTGAGACCGGCTATACCGGCTGCATCTTCCAGGGTAATGTCGTTTTCGTAATGCTCCGAGATATAATGTGCCGCATTTTCCAGGGAAGACTCGGTCGGCGTGATGGAACGGTTCTTAAGCACCGGCTCCGTGTTCCGGTTCAGGAAAAGCAGCAGCTCCGGAAACAGATATTCCAGCAGCAGGTCCCCGTAAGGGGTTCCTTCCTGATAGGAATCAAGCATCCGGTCTAAAAGCCCGTGCAGATAATCCCGGGAATCCCGCTTTACGGAAAACTGCTGTGCCATAACCGGGGAAGTGTCCAGTGAAAACGGAAGGTAGGGCATAAGACTCTGATCGATCCGCGTGAGGTCAAAATAGATGATGAAGCGGTCGTGGGTTCCTCTCCGGTAGTAGGTGTTGTTGTGATAGTCGCCCGGCGGAATGAGAAGAAAATCGCCGCTTTCCAGGTTATGAACGGTGTTGTGGATAAAAAACTGACAGGAACCGCTCAGCATGTAATAAAGTTCAAAATACGGATGAAAATGCTGGATCGGCTGTTTGTGCTGTTCCGTCCGTCTCCTTTTGTCGACGTTGATGTGATTGCGGAGACGGTTATCCTGCGGGGCTTTCTCGGGACTGTCCATGGAAGTGCTCCTTTCCGGGGTGAACGTTTCGGTATCAGTTTTTTGGCGGGCTGTCATTCTGCGGGTTAAAACCGGACAGAAACAAAAACATAAAAATACTGTAATATAAGCGAATAAACTCATGCATTCGGTGGCATTTACATATTTACTAATGATATTATAAGGCCGTAAACCAATGAAAACAACAAGGGACAGAAAAATAATGGACAGACAGCGGATTGACGGATATGTGGACAGATTTCTTGCAGGGTACAGGCCTTACCAGAATTACTGGAACTATGAAGACGGCTGCGTTTTAACGGGCTGCATAAGGCTCTATGAAGCAACGGGAGACAGAAAGTTCAGGGATTTCGTGATCCGGTACCTGGACAGCCGGGTCGATGCGGACGGAACCATCAATACGTTTGACCGCTCGCAGATATCGCTCGACAGCTTCAACTGCGGGAAAGCGTTTTTTTTTGCACTGGATGAAACAAAGGACGAAAAATACAGAAAGGCACTGGATTTCCTCATGGAGCGGCTCGCAGTGTACCCCCGCTGCCGGTGCGGAAACTTCATTCACAAGGACATTTATCCGGGACAGTTCTGGCTGGACGGCCTTTACATGGCAGAGCCTTTGTACATGGAATATGAAACAAGGTTCCGGAACAGGGAACATTATGACGACATTGTTCTGCAGTTTGACAATGTGAAGAAATACATGTTCAATTCCGAAAAGGGTCTTTTTTATCACGGGTTCGACGAAGACAGAGTGCAGCTCTGGGCGGACAGCCGCACGGGCTGTTCCGGAAGCTTCTGGGCAAGAGCGTGCGGATGGTGGCTCATGGCCCTGGTCGACACGATGGACGTTATGGCGGATTTCATTTATGAACAGTACAGGGATCTGGAAGATCTGTTCAGACTGTCGGTAAAGGGCATGCTTCCCTATGCGGATAAAAAGACGGGACTGTTCTGTCAGGTGGTGGATCTGCAGGATGCGGAAGGAAATTATCAGGAGACCTCCGGCAGCGCAATGGTTGCCTATGCGGTTATGAAAGGCTGCAGGAAGGGGATCCTTCTTCCCGATAAATATCTGGACAGAGGCAGGCGGATATTCGAGAGTCTGTGCGAAACGAAGTTAAAGGACGCGGGCAACGGAAAAACCGTTCTCACGGATATCTGCAAGGTGGCCGGACTCGGGCCGGGAGAAAAACGCGACGGGACGCCGGAATATTATTTTTCGGAACCGAAGACGGAGGACGATGCCAAGGGTGTTGGGCCGTTTTTCATGGCATATGCGGAATATATCCGCTCGGAAAAGGACAGCAGAACCTTTCGGGAATTTTAAATGCAGGATTTACTCAATGTGCCGGCGGCATGTTGATCGGATATATCATTAAATTAAAGCAGGAAAAAGGAGAGGAACTATGAAAAAAATGGGTAAGCGTTTTATCAGTATGGGACTTGCGGCAGCCATGGTAATGTCCATGGCGGCATGCGGTTCGGGAAGCAGCTCCGCGACAACTGCGAAGGCAGCTGCAGGAACGACCAAGGCAGCAGCTGCAACAACAGCGAAGGCAGCGACAACCGCAGCAGGTACGACCAAGGCGGCCGGAAGTTCGGCTGCATCAACAACGAAGGCAGGAGCAGCGGGAACCACGGCAGCTGCAGGATCCTATGAAAAATGCCAGATCACGTTCGACTGGTGGGGCGGTGACACAAGACACAAGGCAACCATGGCGGCGATCGATGCTTTCCAGAAAAAGTATCCGGGAATTACCGTCAAGGCAAACTACGGCGCATGGACCGATTACGAGACGGCTAGGGCGATGGAGTTTTCCAGCAAGACGGCAGCGGATGTGAACCAGATCAATGCAAACTGGATCAACGATTATGACGGCGACGGAAAGACCTTCATTGATCTTACGACGGTCAAGGATAAACTCGATCTCACGCAGTGGGATCAGAAATATCTGGATATGTGCAAGGACAGCAAGGGCGGACAGGCATCCGTACCGGTTGCCATGACGGGCCGTATACTCTACTGGGATCAGACCACATTTGACGAGGCCGGGATCAAGACGCCGGCATCGCTTGCCGATCTGAAGGCAGCGGGAAAAACCTTCAAGGAGAAGCTCGGCGACGATTATTATCCGCTTGCCATGGGACAGTATGACCGTATGATCTTTGTCATGATGTATCTGCAGTCCAAGTACAGCAAGCCGTTCATGAAGGACGGAAAACTCAACATGACGCAGGATCAGCTAAAGGAAGGACTGCAGCTTATCCTTGACCTTGAAGCGGCACATGCAATTCCCTCCATCAAGACGATCGACGGCGACGCTGCCGCAAGCTTCGATGTGAACGAAAAATTCATCAGCGGTAAATATGCCGGTCTTCTTGAATGGGATTCCTCTCCGGCGAAATATGTTTCGGCTCTCGGTTCGTCAAGAAAGCTTGTCGTAGGCGATGAGTTCAAAGACTTCGGCGGCTCCACGACCGGCGCATTTGTGAAGGTTTCCATGTCATTTGCGATTTCCTCCACCTGCAAGCACCCGAAGGAAGCAGCCATGCTGATCAACTATCTGTTAAACGATCCGGAAGGCATTGCGATCCTTGGTTCGGAAAGAGGAATTCCGCAGAGCAAGATCGGTCTGGAAACACTTAAAAAGTCCGGCAAGATGAACGCACTTGTTTCCGAAGCGCATGACAAGGTAATGGCTTCCGCAACCTATCAGTTCGATCCCAAGTTCGACGATTCCTCTCTGAAGGATTCCAAGAACGGTGCCTATGCGGATGTATTTGGCGGTTTAAGCTACGGCGACTACAAGATTGATGATGCGGCCAAGACGCTTTATGATGCAATCATGAAGGTTGCCAAATAAGACGGAAGTGTGACAGAAACGGGAATGCCGTCGGATATTCTCCGGCGGCATTCACAGCTCTGACCGCAGCGCGGTAAATTTTTATGCAGCAGGTGTACCCTGTATTTTCAGACATACCGGAGGAGTCGGATGAAAAAGGCTATCAAGAATAACATCGGTTTTTTCTTTATCATTCCCTGGCTGATCGGATTTCTGGTTTTCAAGCTGTATCCGTTTGCATCGTCCCTGTTTTACAGCTTTACGAACTATAATCTGTTCAAGGGAATGACGAAATACGGTCTTATGAATTACCGGGAAGTACTGACGAAGCCCGCGAATGTCAAGGCGCTTACTTTGACATTCCGCTATGCGTTCATGACCGTTCCGCTGAAACTTGTCGTGGCGCTGTTTATTGCCTATATTCTGAATTTTAAAATTAAGTTTGTAAATGCATTCCGTACCGCCTACTATATTCCATCCATACTCGGCGGTTCGGTGGCAATTTCGGTCCTGTGGAGAGCACTTTTCAAGGACGGCGGACTGATCCAGTCCTTCCTTTCGATGATCGGAGTCAAAGGACCGAGCTTCATGAGCGATCCCGGCTGGGCGCTTTTTATCATCTGTCTTCTTCGTGTATGGCAGTTCGGCTCTTCCATGGTTATTTTCCTGGCGGCTTTAAAGGGAGTTCCCACGGAGCTTTATGAGGCCGCTTCCATTGACGGCGCCGGCAAATGGAAACAGTTCTTCCGCATTACCGTGCCGCTGATCACACCGGTCATTTTCTACAATCTGGTTACGCAGCTTGTCCAGGCATTCCAGGAATTCAACGGACCGTTCATCATTACGCAGGGCGGACCGAGAGGATGGACCACGCTGATGTCAATCCTGATCTATCAGAACGCATTCAAGACTTATGATATGGGTCTTGCGAGCGCCATGGCATGGGTTCTGTTCATTATCCTGATGATATTCACCGTCATTGCTTTCTGGAGTCAGAAACACTGGGTGTATTATTCGGATTCCGAGAGGTAAGGAGAAGGCGATGGACAAATCGAACGATATCAATAATTCCGTAAAAAGGAAAAGAAACATACAGACTTTTTTCCGCTATCTCATTCTGGTGATCGTCGGGATTTTCATGGTCTATCCGCTGGTGTGGATGGTGGGTGCCACGTTCAAGACGAACAGTGAAATCTTCGTGGGAATCGGGATTATCCCGAAGAGCCCCACCATGGACGGTTATGCGAAAGCCATGGAAAACTACGGCGGCGACATCAATATCTGGAAGGCACTGCTGAATACCTTCTCCATCGTCATTCCCAAGGTGGTTTTCACGATTGTTTCCGCGACTCTGACGGCATACGGTTTCGGGCGCTTTCATTTCAAGGGCAGGGACCTTCTTTATTCCATCATGATCAGCACGCTTTTTCTGCCGCAGGTTGTTCTGAATGTTCCGCAGTATGTGCTGTTCACGAAACTCGGATGGGTGGGATCGAAGCTGTATCTGCCGTTAGTTATTCCGTCGCTGTTTGCCTGCGATACCTACTTCGTGTTCATGCTGGTGCAGTTCCTGCACAATGTGCCGAAGGAGCTGGAGGAGGCGGCGAAGATCGACGGGTGCAATGTCGTGCAGACGCTGTTATGGGTCATCGTTCCCATGCTTATGCCGGCCATCGTTTCCTGCGCGCTGTTCCAGTTCATGTGGTCTTCGAACGACTTCATGGGGCCGCTGCTTTACGTGAATACGCCGGCCAGATATCCGGCCACGCTTTTCGTAAAGCTGTCCATGGACGGCGATACGGGCTTTAACTGGAACCGGGTCCTGGCAACATCTCTTATTTCCATTATTCCCTCCATTGTGGTATTCTTTATGGCGCAGGATCAGTTTGTGGAAGGGATTTCTGCCGGAGGCGTGAAAGGATAATATGGAGATCAGATGTCTGTTTTGTACGGCCAGATCCGCCGTGATTGAGATCAATGACGGCGGCAGATATGAGACACGGAAACCGTATGATCTGTTTCTGAACGGGAAATGGAAACAGAAAACGGAACGGGTCATAACCAATGTTTACGGGCTGAAGCCGGATACGGAATATGCGGTACAGCTTAAAAATCCGGACGGGGAAGAAATGCAGAGCCCCGTCTGTTTCCGTACAAAGACAGAGTCCTGTACGCTGAACGTCCATGCCTTCGGGGCCAGGGGAGACGGCAGCTTTGACGATACTCCCTGCATTCAGGCGGCCATTCTTGCATGTCCGGCAGACGGAAGAGTGCTTATCCCTGCCGGGAAATTTAAAATCAGCAGTCTGTTTTTAAAGAGCAATCTGAATCTGGAACTTTCAGAGGGTGCAGAGCTTTCCGCAGTCACGGACAGGGACCGGTTCCCGGTCCTGCCGGGCCTCGTCGAAGGCTATGATGAAAAGAGTGAGTACAATTTCGGTACCTGGGAAGGAAATCCGCTGGACTGTTTTTCCGGCATCATAACCGGACTCTGTGCGGAGAATATCGTCATATACGGGCAGGGAAAGATAAACGGAAATGCCTCTCCGGAAAACTGGTGGAACAGGGAAGACCGATTCCGCACGCCGTTCCGTCCGCGGATGCTTTTCTTAAATCACTGCCGGAACGTAAGCGTGCAGGGGCTTTTTCTCATGAACAGCCCTTCCTGGACCATCCATCCGTACTTCTGCAGCAACGTGCATTTTTACGGAACCGATGTCAGAAACCCGGCGGTTTCTCCGAATACGGACGGACTCGACCCGGAGTCCTGCAAAAGACTGGAAATCATCGGCATGCATTTTTCGCTGGGGGATGACTGCATTGCCGTGAAGTCCGGTAAGATTTACATGGGGAAGAAATACAAAACCGCATCGCAGAATATTTCCATCCGTCAGTGCCTGATGGAGGACGGACACGGAGCCGTGACGCTCGGGTCCGAGATGGCGGCGGGAGTAAAGGATCTGACCGTGTCGGACTGCGTGTTCCGGCATACGGACAGAGGCTTACGGATCAAGACGAGGCGAGGAAGAGGAGAGGATGCCGTCATTGACAGGATCCTTTTTCAGAACATCGAGATGGATTACGTGAAAACGCCTCTGGTTGTGAACAGCTTTTATTTCTGCGATCCGGATGGTCATACAGACTATGTCCAGTCCAGGGATCCGCTTCCCGTGGATGAAAGGACGCCGGAAATAAGAAAAATGTCCTTCGAACATTTGAACTGCCGGAACTGTCAGGCTGCGGCAGCCTATATTACGGGACTGCCGGAAAAGAAGATCGAGGAGATGCGTCTTTCGGATGTTCATTTTCAGTTCGGGGAGAATGCGGGAAGCGATGTTCCGGCCATGGCGGAGGGTGTGACAGCCTGCTTAAGAAAAGGAATCTATGCCGAAAACATTAAGAAGCTTATCCTGAAAGACGTGACGGTCACGGGACATACGGGCGATGCGGTCGAACTTAAGAATGTGGACGAAACGGAAAGAGACTGAAGGAGAACGGCAGCATGCATTTTTTCGATGTGGACAATCCGGTGATGCGTTTTATCATGAAGATCGGGAATATATGGCTTCTCAATATTCTGTGGCTCTTCTGCAGCCTTCCGGTATTTACGATCGGAGCATCCACGACGGCGCTTCTGTACAGCAGCATGAAACTGGTGAAGGACGAAGGGTATCCGGTGCGGAATTTTTTCCGCTCGTTCAGGGAAAATTTTCTGCAGGCGACGGCTATTTTCCTGATCTATGCGGCAGCCGCGGCACTTCTTGTCCTGGATCTCATGTACTGGAACCGGATGGACCGCTCGGATATGAAACCGGTGTGGGCAGTCACGGTCGCGCTTCTCATTCCCTGGTGCATGTCCGTTCTATATGTGTTTGCGGTTCAGGCAAAGTTCGTGCACACGGTGCCGGAAACCATCCGCTATGCCATGGTGCTTTCGGTTAGGCATTTAAAGGAAACGGTTCTTATGCTCGTTGTTGCGGTCCCTGTGGTCTGGCTCAACATGACGACGATCGTTCTGACAAACTATGTGACGCTTCTGTTCGGGGCAGGTCTGATCGCATATCTGTTCTCGTTCTACTATATCCGCGTTTTTTCCCACTATATTCCCGGCGAAATTCAGGATGAAAGCGGGAAGGAAAGCTGAAAAAATCAGGACGGATCCCATCCGTCCTGACCGGCAAGTACTTTTTCTTTTGTAAAATCACGGGTTTCTTTTTCCGACAGCTGTCTGGAAAAGGGAGCCCTTTTCCGACTGCTGCCGCCGGGACCCTCTGACCGGTATTCGGCAAAGAAAACGGTTTTCCGGGCGTTCTCCTTTTTCCAGTCATTCCATCCCGCCGGATGGATATGGGAACCCATTTCGCAGTTCAGATAAACCGCCTTCGCGAAGTCGCGCCAGGGACGTCCGAGGTAGCAGCTTGCAGGTGGACAGTTTCCCGTGAGACGGCATTTCTCAAATACATAACCGTATTTCTGACCCTCCGGCGCAGAGGAAGCGGTGACATATCCGTATATTTTCTGATCCGCAGGATTTTCCGCGGCAGGGAGATCATCGGTCTTTAAAGAAAACAGCTCGCAGTTTTCAAAATAGGCGGTTGCGCTTCCGAAGATAAAGTCGATCTCGCCGCGGATAAAGCAGTTTCTGTAGTACTGTCTCCCGTTGATGCGCGGCAGAAATTCGCCGGGTCCGCGGAATCCGCCGGTTTCATATTCCTCCGGCGGAAGAGGGCCGGTAAAAAGCGTGTCCTGGCATCCGAGAAACCGGCAGTGATCGAAGGTAAGCCTGTCGCCGTCCGCATAGAGGGAAAGCGCCTGACCGGCTTTTTCTCCGAACCCTGCCGTGTTGCGGAAGGTGATATTTCTCGCGGTAAAATCATGCGTCATGACAAGAACGGTCTGGGTGCGGAATGTTCCGCGCTTCTTTCCGTCGGAGAGGATTTCCCTCGCATGTAAGCTGCCGGTGATTACGGTTTCCCCTTCCGTGCTTCCGAGAAGGGTCAGGAAGGGGCGTCTGATTTCCAGATGTTCCGTGAAAACGCCTGCCGGGATATGGATCACGACGGGCGTGAAGACCTGGCCGCAGTTCCTTTCCTGTCCGGACGGATGATTTCCGTCCGCTTCATTTTCCGGCATTCTGTTCCCGGATACAGGAAACGCGCCTTCGGCGCGTTTGTCTGCATCGGAAATATGGGAGAGTGCTTCGGCTATGGTCCGGAAGCACAGTTCATTTTTCTGACCGGCACCGGCCGGCCCGATATAATATTCTTTCATGATTTCTCCAGCGTTATACGACCGGTGGTTCGGGAAGAACGATATGCCGCGGCCGGCCCTTTACGAAATACGGCGGCAGCTCTGCCTGAATGAGAGGAGCCGCATATTCTATGAACGGTTCCAGCATGGCCGTGTGATAGGGATTGATCCAGGAAAGCGGAATCTTTTTTTCGAGGTTTGCGACCTCTTTGATGTCGTGCAGCTCGGTGGTGCACTGGTAGGGAGAATTGGATATCCGCATCAGAGCGACCATTTCTCCGGTATGGCCTTCAAAGGCCGCCTTCACGGCCGCGCCTCCGACCTGATAGGCTTCCGTGATATCCGTCCGGCTCGTGATGTGTCCGGCACAGCGCTGCAGCGTACTGAGTTCTATGCAGCGCGTCTTCGTGGTAAGGTAGCGCGCAATCGTGTTGGATAAAAACCGCGCAGTACCGGTCAGGGACTTGTGTCCGAAGGCATCCTCCGAATGGACATCATCGGCGAGCTCGCAGACATAACGTCCGTCATGCAGCCGGACGCCTTCCGAAACGGCTATTACGATGCTCGGCTTTTCGCGCTGCATGATGCGGACCTTTTCCACGAAATTGTTCACGTCGAAAGGAATTTCCGGAAGGCAGATCATATCCACGCCTTCGCAGTCCTCGCCTTTGGCGAGAGCGGCGGCAGCGGTAAGCCACCCGGCATTTCTTCCCATGATCTCGACGACCGTCACATAGTTGTTTCCGTAGACGGTCGCGTCACGGATGATTTCCTTCATGACAACGCTGATGTATTTCGCGGCGCTGCCGTAGCCCGGCGTGTGATCGGTCACCATGAGGTCGTTGTCGATTGTTTTGGGAACGCCCATGAAGCGGATATCGCTTCCGATGTGTTCTCCGTACACGGAAAGCTTTTCGATGGTATCCATGGAATCATTTCCGCCGATATAGAAGAAATAACCGATGTCCAGCAGCTTAAGCGTCTTGAAAATCTCCTCATAGGGCTTCACGCCTTCTGCTGTGTTCCAGTCAGGGAGTTTATAACGGCAGCTTCCGAGAAAGCTGGAAGGTGTGCGCTTTAACAGTTCGATATCCAGATCCGTTTTCAGAATGTCGTTCAGATCAGCATACTGCTGTTTTAAAAGTCCCTGTACACCGTGCAGCATTCCGTAGACATGCTCTGCACCGCGGCTTTTTGCCGATTCGTAGACACCGGCAAGACTGGCATTGATGACTGCAGTCGGACCGCCGGACTGACCGACGATTGCATTCTTCCCCATGCTTCTCCTCCTTTTAAGGTGACGGTTGTTTTCCGTAAAGACAGAAAGCATTCTGTCTGCATGTGATGCCGGATGCAGGCAGAATGCCTTCCTGTTTTATTTCAGGTCTTTCATGGCAACTCCGTCCATATCGTCGAAGTCCTGGTTCTCACCGGCCATACCCCAGATGAACGTGTAGTTGCGGCTGCCGCTTCCGGAGTGGATGGACCAGCTCGGAGAGATGACGGCCTGTTCGTTTCTGACCACGATGTGGCGCGTTTCGGTCGGCTCTCCCATGTAGTGCATGACGAAAGCGTCTTCCGGAAGTTCGAAGTAAAGGTAAACTTCCATGCGGCGGTCATGTGTGTGGCACGGCATGGTGTTCCAGACGCTGCCCGGTTCCAGGCTTGTCATTCCCATTTCCAGCTGGCAGCTTTCCACCTGACCAGGCAGGATGTACTTGCAGATGGTGCGGTGGTTGGACTCTTCGAGAGAACCGAGTTCAACCTTGTTTTTGTCCTGAATGATCACGACATCCTTTTCCGGTTTCCCCTCGCGTTTGATTAAGACGGTGGGGCAGGAGCGGTGTGCGGGGGTCGAGTTGAAATAGAACTTGGCGGGGTTCTTACTGCTTTTGGATGCGAAGGAAATTTCCTTCGCGCCCATACCGATGTACATGCCGTCCTTGTGCGAAACGGCGTACTTCTTTCCGTCGATTGTGATCACGCCGTCGCCGCCGATGTTGATGACGCCCATTTCCCGGCGCTCCAGAAAATATTTCGCGCGGAGTTCTTTCCCGGCCTCCATCTTAAGCGCCTTGGAAGTCGGTGTTGCGCCTCCCGTGATGATGCGGTCAATATGGCTGTAAACGGAGGTGATCTTTCCGGGCACAAAAACCTGCGGGATCAGGAACTCCTCGCGCAGACGGTCCGTGGTATAAAGCTTAACATCTTTCGGCGATGCAGCCGTTCTTACTTCGATCATGATTGCTCCTTTCAATGAAGTGCTTTCAACTGCCTATATTTATATTGCAGGAACCGGGCGATTTACGGCTTACAGGACGACGCCGTCCTTGAATATGGAAATCTCGCGGTAGCCTCTTTCCTCTGTCCTGGTCTTTTTTCCGCCCGCGACTTCAAGTACGAAATCAAGAAGACGGGAGCCGGCGCTGTCCGGTGTTTCATTTTCCGCCACGGTTCCGGCATTGAAATCTATCCAGGAGCCTTTCTTTTCGAAGAGGGCGGTATTGGTCGAAATCTTGACCGTAGGCGCGGGAGCTCCGAACGGCGTTCCTCTGCCGGTCGTGAAAAGGATCATGTGGACGCCGGCGGCCGTAAGCGCGGTCGTGCTGACCATATCGTTTCCGGGCCCGGAAAGAAGGTTCAGTCCCTTCTTCCGCACGGATTCCCCGTAGGAGAGTACGTCCGTGATCTGGGCGCTGCCGCCCTTCTGGACGCAGCCGCAGGACTTGTCCTCGAGCGTCGTTATGCCGCCGGCCTTGTTGCCGGGGCTGGGATTCTCGTAAACGACCTGACCGTGGTCCGTAAAATATTTTTTGAAATCATTGACCATCTTAACCGCTTTGTCGAATACCGCTTCATTTTCACAGCGGCTGAACAGGATGGATTCCGCACCGAACATTTCCGGTACCTCAGTCAGAACGGTGGAACCGCCGAGTGCAATAAGCCGGTCGGAAAATCTGCCGACCGTCGGATTTGCGGTTATGCCGGAAAGACCGTCGGAGCCGCCGCACTTCATGCCGATTACCAGTTCCGAAGCGGGGATGGGTTCCCGTTTGAATGTCCCGGCGTATTCCGCAAGCTCCTTTAAAAGCGCGGAGCCGGCGGCAAGTTCGTCTTCGACATCCTGGCAGATCAGGAATTTGACCCGCCTGTCATCCCAGGTTCCCAGTTCTTCCTTGAACTGTTCCATGGTCAGATTTTCGCATCCGAGACCAAGAACCAGAACACCTCCGGCATTCGGGTGACGCACAAGCGCCGCCAGAAGCTTTTTTGTCTGCGCGTGATCGGCGCCGAGCTGGCTGCATCCGAACGGATGCGGGAAGGTGTAGAGACCATCCACGGTGCCGGAAACAAGAGACTGGTTTTCCTTCACCAGCTGTCCTGCGATCGAGTTCACGCATCCCACAGTCGGAATGATCCACAGTTCGTTTCTGATGGCAGCCCTTCCGTCCGGACGCCGGAATCCGTTGAACGTCTTCGGCGTGACAGACGGGAGAGGGAAGGTCTGATGATGATATTCATAGACGGCATTTTCCGAAAGGCCGGTTTTTACATTATGGGTGTGGACCCAGGCGCCGGTGCTGATATCGACCTTGGCAATGCCGATTTCGTTCCCGTATTTTCTGACCGGAGAGCCGGCCGGGATATCGATAAGCGCCATTTTATGGCCGCGGCCGATGTCTTCGAGAACCGTGAAGGCTTTCCCGTTTACGGTGACCGGGGAACCCTTTTTCAGGTCTTCCAGGGCGACTGCCACATTGTCATTCGGATGGATCTGTATGAGCTGCATAAAAAACCTCCGGGATTATCCCTGAACGGCCTTCATGGCATTGTACATGCCGTCTTTGTCGATCAGATCAAGATAGTTTACGACTGCATCTTCGAAACCGTTGAGATCCTTCAGTTCGGTTCCCCACATTTTTTCGTTTCCGATGACCGCGTGAGCGATTGCCCTGTTGTCATCGTTTCTGTGATCATAGAAGAAATCCAGTACCCACTGATCGTCCTTGATCTGGTAGGTGTCGTTTCCGCGTTTCGCGATCAGGCAGGCTTCGCCTTTTTCCTTTCCGTTCCGGTAGAAATCAATGAAGGCCGCGAAGGAGAAGGTGAGGCATAAAGGAAGCTTTCCGCCGTTCCGTTTGACGAACTCGAGAAGGCTCGGCATGCAGCGCGCCTTCCACTTGGAGCAGGAGTTCAAGGAGATGGAGAGCAGCTGATGATCCACGTAGGGATTGCTGAAACGCTCCGTTACGGCAGCCGCGAAATCATTCAGGTCCTTTATGTCCAGATCAAGCGTCGGGATGATTTCATCAAAGATGGTCCTGTTCATGAAGCCGTGGATGACCTCATCCTTCATGCAGTCGCGGACAATGTTCTGTCCGGCCAGATAGGCACCGAGTACAAAGGAAGTATGGGCACCGTTTAAAATGCGGACCTTTCTCTGCTTGTAAGGCGTATGATCCTTCACGACAATGATCGGAAGTCCGGCCTTGTCCACCGGAAGTTCATTCTTGATGGAGTCCGGTCCTTCAATGACCCAGAAGCCGAACACTTCGCCGGTATCCAGATTGTCATCCTCATATCCGAGCTCTTCCCAGATCTGCTTGTCCTCGTTCCTGGGATAACCCGGAACTATGCGGTCCACCAGCGTGGAGCAGAAGATATTGTCGGAGTCAACCCATTTCTCAAAAGCGTCTCCGAGCTTCCAGAGCTTTATATATTCGTGAACGCATTTTTTCAGCTCGTCGCCGTTGTGATCGATCAGTTCGCAGGAGAGGATGATGAAGCCTTTCATCTTCAGCTCATAGCGCTTGTACAGGAACTGTGTGAGTTTTCCCGGGAAGCTTGCCGCGGGTTTGTCTTCAAAGCGGCAGGCCGGATCGTAGGCAATGCCGGCTTCCGTCGTATTGGAAGCGATGAACCGGAGGTCCGGATTTTCCGCGCATTTCATGAATTCGTCATACTGCGAATACGGATTCAGGCAGCGGCTTACCGAAGAGATGACTCTTTTCTTGTTGACTTTCTGTCCGTTTTCCTGTCCGCGGAGGAAGAGGGTGTAGAGACCCTGCTGTGCATTGATGGCTTCGCCTCTTCCCTGTGCGATCGGCTGAACCATGACTACCTTGCCGTTGAAGCCGGCCTTCTCGTTCATGAGATCAAACCAGTAATCAACGAATGCACGGAGGAAATTGCCTTCTCCGAACTGAAGCACTCTTTCCGGAGCGCTTTCCAGAAGATAGCCTTTATACCCCTGATCTTTAAGTACCTTGTAACTGAGCTTTTCCATTATGGCTCCTTTCGGTTAAAAACGATTTTAAATTCCGGAAAATGCAGACTGACGCGCCGGAGGCGCATCAGTCCGTAAAACGAAAAATGAATGATCAGAATCCGAAATACCGTGCCGCGTTCTTATAGCAGACACCTTCGACTATGGTTTTCAGAAGCTCCTCGTCATTCGGGAATTCGCCGTTCTCCACCCACTTGCCGACCATGTTGCAGAAAATGCGGCGGAAATAATCATGACGCGTGTAGGAGAGGAAGGAACGGGAATCGGTCAGCATGCCGATGAAGTTTCCGAGAAGACTTAAATTCGCCAGAGACTCCATCTGCTCCTCCATGCCGCTCTTGGTGTCGCAGAACCACCATGCCGGTCCGTGCTGGACCTTGCCGGGCAGCTCGTCGGACTGGAAAGCGCCGAGAATGGTGTCGATCTGTTCGTTGTCGGACGGGTTCAGGGAGAAGAGGATGGTCTTCGGCAGTTCGTCCGTCTTATCCAGTTCGTTTAAGAATGCCGCAAGGTTTCCGCCGCAGGTGTTCTGGGAAATGACATCGAAACCGCTGTCCGGTCCCTCTTTTTTGAACATTCTTTCATTGACATTTCTTAAGCAGGAATAGTGGATCTCCATGATGATTCCGAGACGGTGGTAGGTTCTTCCGAGGCTTAAGAGGATGGCGGTCTGGTATTTCTCCGCTTCCTCAACCGTCAGCGCTTCGCCCTTCATGGCTTTCTGATAGGCTGCATTGACCTCTGCCATGGGAGCCGGACGGAACATCACATAATCGATGCCGTGATCGCTGGCGCGGCAGTCATGTTTCCTGAAGTACTCCGCACGCTCCGTGAGTGCGGCGCATACTTCGTCCGCAGAGTCGAGGGAATTCTTTCCGACGCTCTTTGCGAGCTTTCCGATATATTCCCTGAACCCTGCCTTGGTGATGTTGATCGCCTTGTCAGGACGGAAGGACGGGCAGACCTTGTATGTGACGGTCTTGTCAGCGGCAATTTTTTCATGCCATTCCAGTGTATCCGTGGGGTCATCCGTCGTGCCGATATAGGCGACGTTCGACTGATCGATCAGTCCGCGGACAGTGACCTTCGGATCATTCCGAAGCTTTTCGTTGCAGATATCCCAGATCTCTTTTGCGTTCTTTTTGCTGAGATATCCCTTGATTCCGAAATATTTGTGGAGCTCCAGATTGCACCAGTGGTACATGGGATTGCCGATCGCCATATCCAGGGTGCCGGCAAACTGCTCAAAGCGGGTGAAATTATCAGAAGGACCCGTAACATCGCTTTCCTTTACGCCGTTGGTGCGCATGAGCCTCCATTTGTAATGATCGCCGAAATAGCTGCCGTCGGGGTTCTGTCCGCCGAGCCATACTTCCGCGATGTTATCGAATCTGCGGTTTTCGTAGATTTCCTTCGGAGAGATATGGCAGTGATAGTCGATTAACGGAAGGTTCTCTGCATAGGTGTGGAAAAGTCTTTTGGCGGTTTCGTTTTCCAGTTCAAAATCCTTGTCCATGAATTCTTTCATGTTTTCTCCTTTTTACGGCGGGCGTGTCAGCGGTTCATTTCACTGACCTGTCCCTTTCCGTGATGTGCATCTATGATGTCTTTGATTTCGTCGAAGCTGGAACTTGGAAGGTCTCCGGGCACGGTATCCTTGACGCTTGACATTGCGTTTCCGAACCACATGGCTTTTTCCGCATCGTTGTATTTCAGAAGGCCGAAGAGCATGCCCGCAACGTATGCGTCACCGGAACCGATCCGGTCTATGACGTCGATATCCAGATACGGTTTTTCCGTAAAGAATTTTCCTGTGGAAGCCTCATATACGGTAGAAGTGAAATGATGCTTCAGAGGATTTATGACAGTCCGCTGCGTGGCCGCGACGATCTTTATCCCGTACTCGTCCGCGTAGCTTTTCAGAATGCTGTTAAGGTCGCCGGTCTTCTGAAACATGCGCCGGCTTGTCTCTTCCGAGACGAACAGAATATCCACCATGGGGAGGATTTCCTTTATGACGGTTCTTGCCTCGTCCTCGCTCCAGAGGTTTGCACGGTAATTGACATCGAAGGAAATCAAAGCGCCGTTTTCGTGAAAACGCCGGATCAGATCCACCGTGATCTTCCGAAGCTCGGGAGAGAGCGCGAGTGTGATTCCGCTCGTATGGAACATCCGCGTCGCGTTCCACATGCCGGGAACAAGCTCTTCCTCCGTCATGTGATTCACGGAAGAGTGGCGTCTGTCGTAGACGACGGTCGCCTTGCGCGGCGCCGCCCCCATTTCATAATAATAGACGCCGAGACGTGCGGTCGGACGGTCATCGTAGAGAAGATAGTCATCGGAAACGCCCATGAAGCGGATGCGGTTCCGCACAAAACTGCCTACGGGAGATTTCGGAATTTTGGAAAGAACCGCGCTCCGTAACCCCAGCTGGGCCACGCCGGATGCCACGTTCAGTTCCGCGCCTCCCGCGTGCTTTTCAAAAACATCTCCGTCTGTAATGCGGGCATGCCGCGGCGGTGAAAGCCGCAGCATGATTTCGCCCATTGTGATCAGATCAAAATCCTTTTTTTCCATAGGATGTAAACTCCCCGGTTATCGCTGCACACGTCCGGAAGCATCGCCACCGGCAAGTTTCTCAACTTCCTTCACGGAAATGCGGTTGAAGTCGCCTTCCACGGAGTGCTTCAGTGCCGATGCCGCAACTGCGAACTCGATCGCTTTCTGCGTGGGCATCTTATTGGACAGCGCATAGATCAGACCGCCGCCGAAGGAGTCTCCGCCGCCGACTCTGTCGACAATCCGTAAATGATATTCCTTGGAGAAGCAGTAGTTCTTGCCGTCGAAGAGCATGCCGGCCCAGTCATTGTCGCTTGCGGAAATGGAAGTGCGGAGCGTGATTGCCACATACTTGAAGCCGAATTTGTCGGCAAGCTGCTTGGCAACGGACTTGTAGCCTTCCTTGTTCAGACTTCCGCCCGTGATGTTGGAACCCTTGGACTCGATTCCGAAGACATCCTTGGCATCTTCCTCGTTGGAAATACAGACATCAACATACTTGCAGAGCTTTGTCATGGCCGCGCGTGCTTCTTCTCTGGTCCAGAGTTTTCCGCGGTAGTTTAAGTCGCAGGATATTCTGACCTTATGTTTCTTTGCAGCCTTGCAGGCTTCTTCACAGATTTTGACGACATTCGGTCCGAGCGCCGGGGTAATGCCGGTGAAGTGGAACCAGGAAGCACCTTTGAAAATCGTGTCCCAGTCGAAATCGGAAGACTTGGCTTCCTGAATGGCGGAATGCGCACGGTCGTAAATGCAGACGCTGCCTCTCTGGGAAGCGCCTTTTTCCAGATAATAAATTCCCACACGGTCGCCGCCGCGGACGATCTTGGAAGTATCGACACCGAAGTAACGGAGAGAGTTCACAGCCGCCTGGCCGATCGCATGTGCCGGAAGCTTTGTCACATAGACGGAATCCATTCCGTAGTTTGCAAGCGATACCGCGACGTTTGCTTCGCCGCCGCCGAAAGTTGCCTGCATCTGGTCATCCTGAAAGAAACGATAGTAGCCGTTCGGAGCAAGACGAAGCATGATTTCACCGAAAGTAACAATCTTACCCATAAAAAATCCTCCTTAAAATAGAATATTGGAAATGCCGGTGTGTTTATAATTTCCGAATGCGTCAGCATACCGGCGGTACGCTGACGCATTTTGAAATACGTGAAGGTCTGAAATAGTTTATCTCTGTACAAGGTGTACCATGAAACCGCAGAAGTCATCCTTCAGATAAATGACGGTTGTTCTGCCGTCTGGGGAAGTCTTCCTAGTGGACTCGTCGAACTGAACGCCGTTCAGGCCGAGATGATAGATCGCGCGGTCCACGTTGTAAGTGGCAATGGCAATGTGTCCGAGTCTTCCCATGCCGGGCTTCTTCATGCATTCCACGGCGGTTCCGGCGAAGATGGAAGAGTTGCCTGCCTTGTAATCGAAGCCGAATACATTGCAGAACATCTTTGCGGTCTTTTCCGCTTCCGCTTCGTCTGCGCAGTTGATGCCGATATGGCGAAGTTCGAAGCCGAGCATGACCTTGACGGCATCCTTGCAGATCTTCGTGATTTCGTCCCATTTCTCGCCTTCGATCAGATCTTTCTTGACCATCCATGTACCGCCGCAGGCAAGAATCTGGTTGAAGGACATGTAGTTGACGAGGTTCTTGGTGTTTACGCCGCCGGTGGGCATCCATTTCAGGGTCTTTAACGGTCCTGCGATGGCTTTCAGCATTTCGATTCCGCCGTTCTGTTCAGCCGGGAAGAACTTGACTGCCTCCAGACCGAGCGCCATGGCCTGTTCCATTTCACCGGGAGTAGCAGTGCCGGGCAGAACCGGAACACCCTTCGAAATCACATATTTGACAAGCTCCGGATCATAGCCGGGGCAGACGATGAACTTCGCACCGATGGCAATGGCACGGTCTGCCTGTTCCTTTGTCACGACGGTTCCGGCACCGACTAACATTTCCGGAACTTCCTTAATGACAGCTTCCATGGCGGCAGCACCTGCAGCCGTACGGAATGTGATCTCGGCAGCCGGAAGACCGCCGGCAAGCAGCGCTTTCGCAAGCGGGACTGCCTTTGCAGCGTCGTCGATTGCGACGACCGGGATAATACCGATTTCATAGACCTTTTTCAGTGTGTCATTCATGTTTGTTTCCTCCGTCTTCATTAATTAAATTGTTGATATGGTTTTGATCAAACTTTTACCTGTGACTCCATTATAATACTTACATACTAGAACGCAAGGAAAATCAAGACTAAAATTTTCGCTTTCTTTTTGTGCAAAATGCTGTTAATAGACTGTAACTACAGGTTTTTTGCCCTGAAAAGAGGAAAGAGAGGTGCCAAAGGAACCTCTCCTTAGGTCGGATTAAACATAATGACGGAAGAACGGCCTGAACCTGCCGAGAAGAGACCCAAAAATCGTGAAAACGACGGTTTTACAATAATTCTACGAACTTTTTCTGAAAGATGAACAAAAAAAACACTGGTTTTTTGACTGGAATACTAGTAGACTTCATTAACCCAATGTGCTAAATTAATATATGTACAAGTAAAATATGATAGATGTAAGTACAAACAGTATCATTCGGATCATTCTGTGACCGGACGGCGGATTCCGCGCAGTACTGTTACGGCCGGCGGCAGGGGATGACCCGGTCGGAGAATCAGAAAGACGAGGCATAAAATGCATTTAACAGACCGGCTGCAGCGTGAGACAGGAAGAGACTATGCGCTTCGCATGATAAAGGACAATATCGTCAGGCTGGAACTGAAGCCCGGAAGCATGGTAAGCGAGAATGAACTGGCAAAGGAAATGGGACTTTCCAGAACGCCTGTCAGGGAAGCGCTGATTGAACTTTCAAAAGTGAAAATCGTGGAAATCTATCCGCAGAAGGGAAGCGTGGTTTCCCTGATCGACTATGCAATGGTGGATGAATCGCAGTTCATGCGGAATGTCCTTGAATGTGCGATTGCGGAACTGGACTGCAGGATGGCAACACAGGAAGATATCCAGAAGCTGAGAGAAAGCCTGAGCCTTCAGCAGTACTATGTAAAAAGCGATGATACGGATGCCGCTTTCCTGGAAATGGATAACCAGTTTCACCGGATGCTGTTTGACATTGCCAAAAAGCCGCAGGTCTACACACTCATGAGAAGTATATCCATTCACTTTGACCGTGTCAGAAAACTTACGCTGGATGATGTGAAGACAGTCAATGTTTTTCATGACCATGAGCAGATTGTGGATGCGATCGTAAATAAGAATGAGGAAAATGCACGCACCTGCATGCAGCGGCACCTGAACCGTTTCCGTATTGTGGAGAAGCAGGTCCGGGAAGAGTATCCGCAGTATTTTAAATGACTCTGTTCGGAAAGAGGCTGTGACTGCCCGGGAATATAACGTGAGCAGTCAAAAAAGGACTGGCAGGAGTACCGGTTCGGAAAAGAAATGAGGGGGAAATGAAAGAGAAGATATCGTTTGAAATAGACGGACACTGGATTATGGAGCATCGTGACATTGACGGAAAACTTCCGGTGGACCGGTGCGTGTCCGTGCTGAAGGATGTGTTTAAGGAAAACTTTGAACTGAAATCATCCAATCTTACGGAATGCGAAGCGCTTATCCTGACCGAGAGAAGCGAAGACGAAATGCGGCGGGAAGTTGCGGAAACCCTGAAAAAAGCGCTGAAACTTGCCACCCTGGACAACGTGGTCATGCTGAATATCGGGGCCTTTTCGGAAGAGGGAGAACAGGGACAGAAACGGGCAGGCAATACAGACAGTGACGGCAGAAAATTCAGCCCGGCCGGTTCTTCATCTGAGGTATTCACGCCTGTTTCTGTAAAGCGGAAAATAGACGCATTGTCCGGTGCGGAGGAATTCAAGAACCTGACGGAGGAACTGATTGCAATTGCACCGCAGATAAAAAAGTACAGGACATACAATTCATTCCTGTTCCAGAATTATCTGTTTGCAATCAACGACGGCTGCGGTCTTACCACAACGCTGCATCTGTTTGCCGACCTCGTCGAAACGCTGGGACTGTTCAGCTTCGGTTCATCGAAGTATAAAGTCCGGGAAGTAAAACTGGAATTGCCCGGCGGAAGAAATTCAGACAGTTATACACCGGATAAGGAAATCCGTCTTCTCAAAAGTTCGGATGCCGGGAACCAGATGATCTGTTATGATATCAGTGCGTGGATGTCGGAAACCCAAAGACCGGAGTTCAGGGAGTTTCTTCAGCAGCTTTCGGAACTGGAGGACCGTTATATTTTCATATTCCGGATTCCGTTCATAGAGCCGGATATCATGCAGAAACTGCATGATATGCTGGAGGATGTGCTGTTCATGAGATCAGTATCGTTTGTGCCGCTGTCAAACCGGGAGTTTCATTCCTGGGCGGTAAATTATCTGAAAGAGACCGCATATACGATGGACGACGACGCATGGGATGTATTCGCAGCCCGCATTAACGAGGAAAAGAATGACGGTCGTTTTTACGGCTTTGGAACCATTGAAAAACTCATCAATGAAATGATCTACCGCAAACAGGTCAGTAATTCCAGGAGCATCTCGGCAGAGGATACCGACATACACAAAGAGGATATTCTTTCGCTTTCTCAGACCTACAGCGGAGAAAACATACCCGGTGAGGTAATGCTGGACCGCCTGATCGGAATGGCGGATGTGAAGAAACAGATCAGGGAAATTGTCGCCCAGATTGAAATTATGAAAAAGAGCGGCGAGAAGGAACAGCCCTGTATTCATATGTGCTTCGTGGGCAATCCCGGAACCGGGAAAACCACCGTCGCGAGAATACTTGGGAAGATCATGAAAGAAAAAGGACTGCTGCGCGTCGGCGCTTTTCTGGAACACGGGGGAAGGGATTTCTGCGGGGAATATGTCGGTCAGACCACACCGAGAACGGTACAGATGTGCCGGGACGCATATGGGTCCGTTCTTTTCATAGATGAGGCATATACGCTTTTTAACGGAGACAGTTCCAGCCATGATTATGGGAAAGAGGCACTGGCAACACTGATTGCGGAGATGGAAAACCACAGGACAGACATGGTTGTCATTATGGCAGGATATACCGACGAAATGAAGGTCATGCTGCAGGGAAACCAGGGACTGAGAAGCAGAATGCCCTATACGATTACATTTCCGAATTATTCGAAAGAAGAACTCTGGCAGATTTTCATGATGATGGCCGAACGGAAAAATGAATGTGATCCGAACCTGTCGGATGAAGTGAAAGGATATTTTTCCCGGATGCCGGACGAAGTGCTGCAGTCAGAGGATTTCAGCAATGCGCGTTATGTGAGAAATCTGTATGAAAGAACGAAAGGAAAAGCGGTTATCCGTGCCTCGCTGAACGGAGAAAAGAAAGCAGTGATTACGTCAGAAGATTTTGAAAATGCGGCAGCAGAAAAAGACATCGCGGAACTGAACAGAACAGAAACAAAAAAAATAGGTTTTTGAAAGGAAAAAGGCCATGGAAGAAACGGATGAGAAGAAATTACGGGATGCAAAGAATGTTTATGAAACAGTGATCAGAACCATGGATAAAAGAAACTGGCATTATGACAGAGATGACGAGAAATTATTTATCCGGTTCGGCGTGAAGGGGGATGACATGCCGATGGACATCCGCATCCAGATTACTCCCGATCTGAACCGGCTTTATCTGATTTCGGAAATGCCGTTTGAAGTACAGTCGGAACATCAGAATGAAATCATGAAGGCAGTTCTGAAAATCAATAACAAACTTCCCTTCGGCATGTTCGACTACGGCCTGGAAAGCGGAAAGCTGCTGTTCGATTTTTCCAACTGCTATAATGACTGCCTGGTTGGGGAAGAACTCATTTCTTTTATGCTTGACTATTCAACCTTCATGATCGACAAATATAATGATCAGCTTCTGATGGTTTCCAAGGGAGCAATCGGTCCGGATGATATTGACAGGAAAAACGACAATAACGGATGAGAACGACGGAAACAGATCAGAGCGGAAAATGATCCGGTTTAAACGGGCGGGAATTTTAAAAGGATAAAAGCTTTGTCACAGCATTACCTGTACAGGTAAATTAAAATTCAAACGGGAGTTCCGGGATAAAACCGGCACTCCTGTTTTCTTTGGCGTGAAGTCTTTTCCGCTGCAGGGAAAAGCGGTATAATTATGACTAAAAACGGGAAATGTTTCTGTTCTGATTGATGACGGAACTTACCGACGGGTAACTGTCACAGATTATACAGGAGAAAACAACGCCCGGTTATTTAATATCAAAATTGAAAGAGGTACGGAATGGGACAAGCGGATCGAGAACAGACGGTTTTCATCAGCTATTGCACCGCCGACAGGGGAAAAGCGGAAGAAGTAAGAGATTTCCTGAAAAAGAACGGATTAAACTGCTGGATGGCTCCGGAGTCCATTAAGCCGGGGGTCGACTACCCGGCTGCCATTTCCGAGGGAATAAGGGGAAGCGATGTCTTTCTGATTATTCTTTCTTCCAGTTCTCAGGAATCAAAGGATGTGAAGCGTGAAATCAAGAAAGCGGATTCCTTTGACAAGAAAATGATTCCGTTTCGTCTGGATTTTTCCGAATTGAATGAAACGTTTGATTATTATCTTTCCATTGTCCAGATGATCGATGCAACATCGGATTTTGAAAATGCCCTGAATAAACTCCTGACAGCGGTACGCGGGAAATCAATGTCCGGAACTGCATCGTCTGCGACGGGAAGCCCGGCGGTTTCATCCTTTGAAAGGATGCTTGCTGATGCAATGGCGAGTACATCCGGTGTGTCCGGAACTTCAGGAGTTACCGGGAACAAAGAAGATGCGGACAGAAAGAAATTTGAAACGCGAAAACAGAATGCTCTGAAGGGAGATGCAGGCGCCCAGAACGGACTGGGTTATTGCTATCAGTATGGAATCGGTGTCGCAAAGGATCCGGTGGAAGGGGTGAAGTGGTACCGGAAATCGGCAGAGCAGGGGTTTGCTTCTGGACAGAATAACCTTGGCTTTTGTTATCAGAAAGGAATCGGTATCGCAAAGGATCCGGCGGAAGCGGTGAAGTGGTACCGGAAATCGGCAGAACAGGGGAATGCATACGGACAGTATAATCTCGGGTTCTGTTATTATAACGGGATTGGTGTCGAAAAAGACTACAGCGTAACCGAAAAATGGTACCGGATAGCCGCAGAGCAGGGAAATTCCGGTGCGCAGTACGGTTTAGGCGATTTGTACTACTACGGCCGCGGCCTGGAAAAAGATCCGGCGGAAGCAGTGAAATGGTATCGGAAAGCGGCAGAACAGGGGAATGTTTCGGCCCAGAATGATATGGGATATTGTTATCAGAAGGGAATCGGCGTCACAAGAGATCCGGCGGAAGGGGTGAAGTGGTACCGGAAATCGGCAGAGCTGGGAAATGCTTCGGCACAGAGAAATCTTGCCGTCTGCTATGCAGACGGAGATGGTGTGGCAAAGGATCCGGCGGAAGCGGCGAAATGGTACCGGAAGGCGGCAGAACAGGGTGAGGCTTCGGCCCAGAACAGCCTGGGTATTGCTATCAGAAAGGAAACGGTATCGCAAAGGATCCGGCGGAAGCGGTGAAGTGGTACCGTAAATCGGCAGAACAGAAAAATGTATACGGTCAGTATAATCTCGGATTCTGCTATTATCACGGGATTGGCGTTGAAAAAGACTACAGCGTGGCAGAAAAATGGTACCGGATAGCCGCAGAGCGTGGAAATTCCGGTGCACAGTACGGTTTGGGCGATTTATATTACTACGGTTACGGCCTGGAAAAAGATCAGGCGGAAGCAGTGAAATGGTACCGGAAAGCTGCCGAACAGGGGAGTGCTTCGGCCCAGAATGATCTGGGGTACTGTTATCAGAAGGGAATCGGTGTCGCAGGCGATCCGGCGGAAGCGGCGAAGTGGTACCGGAAAGCTGCCGAACAGGGGAGTGCTTCGGCCCAGAGAAATCTCGGCATCTGCTATGAAGATGGAATTGGCGTGGCGAAGGATCCGGAAGAAGCAGTGAAGTGGTACCGGAAGGCTGCAGAACAGGGGAATGCATACGCGCAGAATGATCTCGCCGTTTGTTATGAAAACGGTACGGGCGTTCAGAAGGATATGGGAGAAGCCAGAAAGCTGTACCAAAAGGCTGCGGATAACGGGAGCGAGTCGGCAAAGAAAAGACTGTCAGAAAGTCCCTTTGCAGGTTCGTCTTTTGAGGATAAAAAGAGGAAAGCCGAAGCGGGAGATGCTGTTGCCCAGAACAGCCTGGGGTATTGTTACCAGAAGGGAATCGATGTCGCAAAGGATCCGGCGGAAGCAGTGAAATGGTACCGAAAGTCGGCAGAACAGGGACATGCTTCGGGACAGAACAACCTGGGTTTCTGCTATCAGTACGCAATAGGTGTCGAAAAGAATTTGCAGGAAGCTGTTTTATGGTACCGCAGATCGGCAGAACAGGGGTATGCATTCGGACAGTTTGATCTTGGATTCTGCTTTGAAAACGGAATTGGGGTCGAAAAAGACTACAGCGAGGCCGAAAAATGGTACCGGAAAGCGGCAGAGCAGGGAGATTCCAGTGCGCAGGACAGTTTAGGCGATTTGTATTATTACGGCCGCGGTGTGGCAAAGGATCCGGCGGAAGCGGTGAAATGGTACCGGAAAGCTGCCGAACAGGGAAACGCTTCCGCCCAGAACACGCTTGGCTTCTGTTATGATGGCGGAATCGGTTTGGCAAAGGATCCGGCGGAAGCGGTGAAGTGGTACCGGAAAGCTGCCGAACAGGGAAATACATCGGCTCAGAGAAATCTTGGCATCAGCTGTGAAAATGGAAGCGGTGTGGCGAAGGATCCGGAGGAAGCAGTGAAATGGTACCGGAAAGCTGCCGAACAGGGACATATAATGGCTAAGTATAATCTTGCCTGCTGTTATCGTTACGGAATCGGAGTTGAAAGGAATGACGCTGAGGCGGAACGATGGTTCCGGAAAAGTGCTGAACAGAATTATTCTTCTGCACAGTATGAACTCGGAGAAATGTATTATCATGGCATAGCCGTTGCCAGAGATGAGGTTGAAGCAGTGAAATGGTACCGGAAGGCTGCGGAACAGGGCCAGAAACAGGCACAGAAGAAACTGGCATCCTGTTACCTGGACGGAATAGGCGTGCCGAAAGATGAGGCTGCTGCTGAAGAATGGTTCAGGAAAGCCAGAGAAGCCAAATGAAAGTGATACGGAAAAATGAAGGGACCTTCTATGTTCTGCTGTCGGCATTGTGCTTCAGCCTGGCCGGAGTGCTGATCAAGAGTATTCCCTGGGGCTCCATGGCGATCAGCGGTGCCAGGAGTGCACTTGCGCTTCTGGTACTTTTGTTTTATATGCGCATCAGAAAGCAGAAAATGAAGTGGAACAGGGCAGTCCTTTTCGGTGCGGTCTGCAATTACCTGATGTCCAATACATTTGTATTTGCGACAAAAATGACGACGGCTGCAAACGCAATTGTCCTTCAGTTCACGGAGCCGATATTCGTGATTTTTGCCATGTGGTTTTTTTTCGGAAAGAAGCCGGAAAAAAGTGCCATCCTGACTGCCGCAGTCGTTTTCTCGGGGATTCTCTGTTTCTTTTTTGAAAAGCTTTCACCGGAGGGGATGGCGGGAAATCTCCTTGCCATTTTTTCCGGGATATGCTATACCGGCGTTTTTCTGATCAAGCAGATCCCGGGAAATGATTTTGAGTCGTCGCTGGTATATTCCTATATGATTTCGGTAGCGGTCGGCATACCGTTTCTGGCAAGGGAAACGGATTTTCAGGCTCCGGTCCTTCTGTGTGTGCTTTTGCTCGGTGTGGTGCAGTACGGTTTTTCCTACGTGTTTCTTTCTCTCGGACTGGACAGGGTATCGCCGGTCACGGCGTCGCTTACCAGCACGATTGAGCCGATTTTAAATCCGCTCATTGTTTCGCTGGTCACGGGAGAAACGATCGGAATTTATGCGGTAATCGGCAGCATACTGGTAATCGGAGCATCTGCCGTTTATAATATCAGTGATGCAAAGAAAAAGACGGAAAAGGTACAGGACTGTCCGTAAATAAGGAGGAAATACAGGTGATCTATACACTTACGCTGAACCCGTCCATTGATTACATCGTTAACGTGGATCATTTTGAAACCGGAAAGCTGAACAGGACCGAAAGGGAAATTCTGTTTCCGGGAGGAAAGGGGATCAATGTTTCGATCGTTCTGAAGAACCTCGGTTTCAGAAGCGTTGCATACGGAATTACCGCAGGCTTCACCGGGATGGAGATCGAGAGGCTTTTGAAGGAACAGGGAATCGATACGGACTTCATCCGTCTTGAACACGGATATTCCCGCATCAATCTGAAACTCCGTTCGGACTGTGAGAGTGAAATCAACGGGCGGGGTCCGGAGATTTCGGAAGAGGAGGAGAACCGCCTGATTGACAAGCTGTCCGTTTTAAAGGACGGCGATATTGCCGTGCTGGCAGGTGCCATACCGGGGACCATGAAGAGTACCGTGTACAGCGAGATCATGGAACGGCTGCAGAAAAGGGATGTGAAATTTACGGTGGATGCGACGAGGGATCTTCTGGTGAATGTGCTGCAGTATCATCCTTTCCTCATTAAACCGAATCATCATGAACTGGGCGAAATCCTTCACAGGGAAATTGATACGAAGGACAAGGCAATCGAAGGCGCAAAGGAACTCCGGGCAATGGGCGCCAGGAATGTCATGGTTTCCATGGCAGGAGAAGGCGCGGTGCTCGTGGACGAAAACGGAGAGACCTACCGTATGGATGCGCCGAAAGGCAGGGTGAAGAACTCCGTCGGCGCCGGCGATTCCGCAGTGGCGGGTTTTCTTGCCGGATATCTGACAAACGGGGATTACGGCCATGCATTCAAAACCGGAGTATGCGCGGGAAGCGCCAGTGCGTTTTCCGACGGCTTTGCGACGAAGGAAGATGTGGAGCGGCTGATGCGGGAGCAGTCCTGACTGCGGGAATTCTTCAGGAAGGAAATTTGAAATCTCAGCGGGAAGCGACCGCAAGGAGGAAAGCGTGCGGAAAAAGACCGTTCTGTTCCCCGGGAAAAACAGAAAGTATTTTCAAAATCGGATTATCCCTGCTTTGGGGTGTCTTTTCTGTGTCCTTCTGCTTTCCGCGTGCTCCGGCAGTCCGGATTTTCTGTCCGGGAAATACAGACCGATCGGTGAAAGCACTGCGGAAAAGACAGGGGAACCTTCCGTAAGCAGCACGGAGAGTACCGTTAAGAGCACACAGAAAAATGCCGGCGGAAGTTCTGCCGCAGTCAGTAAGGAAAATCAGACAGCCGGCACAAAACCGGCGGAAACGACTGCCCCGAAGCCGGCGGAAACTGCCGCCGTGAAAATCCCGGCAAACGAACCGGTGCACCTGTGCTTTGCCGGAGACATTCTTCTTTCGGACCATGTTTTAAATGCCTATGACAAGGGCGGCATCAGCGGGATCCTGGATGACACGCTTCTGAAAACGGCAAGGGAAGCGGATATCTTCATGGCGAACGAGGAATTTCCCTTCGGCACGAAAGGCACGGCAGCGGACAAGCAGTACACGTTCCGCGTGGACCCGAAGAGAGCAGCCATATTCAGGGAACTTGGGATAGACATCGTATCGCTTGCCAATAACCATTCGCTGGATTTCGGCAGGGATGCACTGCAGGAGACATTTGATACGCTTGACGCAAACGGCATTCTTTATGCGGGTGCCGGGAAAAATCTTTCGCGCGCGGAGGAACTGCAGGTTATTGAAGTAAAAGGAAAGAAGATCGGATTTCTGGCAGCGTCCCGCGTCATCCCGGAGGGAGGATGGGGCGCAGGGAGTTCGACATCTGGACTGTTCACGACTTACGACCCGAAGGAACTGGTTAAGCAGATTAAAGAGTCCAAAACAAAATGCGATTTTACGGTCGTCTATGTGCACTGGGGCGTGGAGCGGAAGACGGAGCCGGAGTCCTATCAGGTAAGCCTTTCCAGGCAGTATGTCGATGCAGGCGCCAATCTTGTGATCGGAAGCCATCCTCATGTGCTGCAGCCGATTGTATTTTACAAAAATGTTCCGGTGGCATACAGCCTGGGAAATTTCCTCTTCGGTTCGTCCATTCCTTCCACGGAACTTCTGTGCGCGGACATCATGCCGGACAACAGTGTTTCCGTAAGCATTATTCCGGGAAAGGGAAGTGCGGGAAAGACCGTGCATACGGGAGAAAAGGAAACCGTGCGTCAGTAGAATTCCTTCAGGTCTTTTTCCGTAATACCGTATTCCTTCAAGAAGGCAGACAGGTCCGCATCGCTTCTGATCAGACAGACTTCGGTGAAATGACCGGTTTTCTTATTCAGGAATCCGGCGACCTTCTCTCCGGTGCATATGCTTTTCCTCACGGCAGCATCTTCTTCTGCTTTATCAAAGGACCTGACCGGAACATCTGCATTTTTCCTGTGAAACAGGCGGATCATGGAGAGCCTCCCTTCAGAACATTTTATTACAGTCATCATATCACGAAAAGGACATGACAGTATGAGATTTCCGAAACTGCACAACGCAAAAGAACTTGCAGCGCTGGTTCAGAGAATCGGGTTTCTTCCGTTCTTTGCCAGTGAGATTCCGGGATTTTCCGTGGAGGAATGCACGCCGGCGGGTTACTGGTTCGTGGATGGCGTGGAAGGCCCCTGGGACTGGAAAAGCGAGATCGCGGAGAAGAAGCTTTCGCTGTACGGAAAACTGTTCCGCGGAAGAGCCGGCTATGTAAGTCCCGAATGGCTTCCCGTGTTTGCAAATTATCGCAGGGACGGTTATGATTTTGACGCCCGCTATGAAGTCGGCATGGCGTCTTTCAAGGATAAACAGATTATGGATTATCTGGAAAAACACGGGGCGAGTCTCTCCACCGAACTTAGGGAAGCCCTTAACTACGGGAAGGGCGGAAACAGAGGATTCGAAACGGTTCTGACACGTCTGCAGATGGAAACCTATGTGGCGGTGAAAGATTTCGAATATAAGAAAGACAGCCGCGGGCAGGAGTACGGATGGGGTGTCGCGAGGTATGCCGTAAGCGAAGCCTGGCTCGGGAAAAGGCTTCTTAGATCCGGTTACCGGGAGAGTCCGGAGGATTCCTTCCTCAGGATGGTCGATCATCTCTGCCGCATGCTTCCGCAGGCGGAGGAAGAGGAAATCATCCGTCTTTTAAAGTGAGCGTGGAATGAAAAAACCGCTCAGGGAGCAGGACAGATCCGGTTTACGAAACCGGGAAACCGGTTTATACTGAAAAACAGAAAGGCTTGTAAAGGAGGAAAATATGGCTCAGATTGACAAGATCACGCTTACGATCGGGAGACAGAAAAATATCGCTCTGATTGCGCATGACGGAAAAAAAGCCGATCTCATAGAATGGTGTGAGGACAACAAGGAGATATTAAAAAAACATTTTCTCTGCGGAACCGGGACGACGGCCCGCATGATTACCGAAAAGGTTGGTCTGCCGGTACGCGGATACAATTCCGGCCCGCTCGGCGGAGATCAGCAGGTCGGTGCGAAGATTGTGGAAGGAAGGGTGGATTTCGTGGTGTTTTTTGCGGATCCGCTGACTGCGCAGCCGCATGATCCGGATGTCAAGGCACTTATGCGGATAGCGGAGCTTTATGATATTCCTATGGCGACAAATCGTGCAACTGCGGACTTTTTAATCAGCTCACCCTACATGGATGAAGAATATAATCATGATGTGATCAATTTTCAGGAGAGTGTGCGGAAAAGAGCGGAAACGCTGTAGAGTTTTTTGAATCGGAAAATGTTGTTGTGTCAGCATCGGTCTGTTTTCATTTTTCAGAAGGAGAATCGGATATGGCTAAATCAAAAGTCTATTTTACGGACATGCACACCGTCGCATACGGTGACGGACTTGTTCTGAAGCTTCAGCAGCTGATCAGGAAAGCGGGGATTTCCTCCATCGATATGGACGGAAAGTTTGTTGCTATCAAAATGCATTTCGGCGAGCAGGGGAACTTAAGCTTCCTTCGTCCGAACTATGCGAGGGCAGTGGCGGATGTCGTGAAGGAACTCGGCGGCAGACCGTTTCTAACGGACTGCAATACCATGTATCCCGGCAGCCGGAAAAATGCACTGGAACATCTTTACTGTGCATGGGAAAACGGGTTTACGCCGCTTACGGTCGGCTGCCCTGTTCTGATCGGAGACGGATTAAAGGGAACGGATGATGTTCTGGTGCCCGTAAAGAACGGGGAATATGTGAAGGAAGCAAAAATCGGCCATACTATTATGGATGCGGATGTCTTCATCAGCCTGACGCATTTCAAAGGCCATGAAATGGCAGGTTTCGGCGGAACGCTGAAGAATATCGGCATGGGGTGCGGTTCGAGGGCCGGAAAGGCCGAGCAGCATATGAACGGACAGCCGGTGATCGATCAGGAACTTTGCCGCGGTTGCAGAAGATGCCAGAGAGAGTGCGCAAACGGCGGTCTGGACTTTGACGAAACAAAAAGGAAAATGCAGATCAACCGGAAGAACTGCGTAGGCTGCGGAAGGTGTCTCGGAGCCTGTAATTTCGATGCAATCTCTTTCCAGAACGGCAATGCGGTCAAAATGCTGAACTGCAGGATGGCGGAATATGCAAAGGCAGTGGTGGACGGAAGACCGAATTTTCACATTTCCCTGGTAATAGATATTTCCCCGAACTGTGACTGCCACGCCGAGAATGATGTTCCCATCCTCCCGGATGTCGGGATGTTCGCGTCCTTCGATCCTCTTGCGCTTGATCAGGCCTGTGCGGATGCCTGCCTGAAAGAGACACCTATTCCGGGAAGCCAGCTTGCGGAGAACATGAAAAAACCTGGTTTTCACGATAAGCACGATCATTTTGAAAACACCACGCCGGAATCCGAATGGAAGACCTGCCTTGAGCATGCGGAAAAGATCGGTCTCGGGAGCAGAGAGTACGAACTGATCAGAGTGAAATAACCGGGATTCCGGACGAATGCCGGACTGGAGAAAAAAGTATGGAAAAAGGAAGAAAAATTTTCTGGGGCGTATTCTTAATTCTCGGGGCAGTGTGCATTTTTCTGGATTCCGTTCATCTGCTGCCGTATATTTCGGGCTTCAAGCTGATCATTACGCTGATTCTGGTTGCGCTTCTGGTGAAGAACATCGTGAAGTTCAGCTTTGCCGGGATTCTGATTCCGCTTGCATTTCTTGTCTGTCTTTACCGCGAAAAAATCGGTCTGCATGTAAGTTCATGGACCATCCTCGTGGTCGCAGTCATTCTTTCCATAGGCCTTGAACTACTGGCCGGGAAAAAGAACGGGGGGAGATAGCCGTGAAAAAGCAATTCGGCAAAAAACCGGCGGCTGTTTTTCTGACGGTGCTGCTGTGCCTGTCGGCTGTTTCTCCGGCTTCCGCCGGTGTCACCAGGACGCATGCGGCTTATGCGCAGACGGATGTTCCGGAGGAAGTGAAGAAAATATTTACGGAGGCCGAACGTAAAAATGCGGCACTGGATTCCTGCGAGGGTTCGTTTACGATCGATACCGTGACGGATTTTACGCTGAACATTTTAGGCGGAAAGAGCGCCGGATTTTCGGTCGGAACCGCGGGAACCATGAAGGCGAAAAATGCCGGCGGAGATGATCTTCAGTTTCTCATCGAGGAGACAGCAGGAAATGAAAACAGGATCAGGACAGACGCTTTTTATAAAGAGGGTTATCTGTATCTGAAAGTCGGTGCGGAAGGAGCGGCTGATGAGGACACGGCCCGCATCAAGACTGCCCTGCCGGTAAACAAAGCCGTGGCTGCTCTGGCAGCGACGGTGGATCCGCTGAGTGCCGACATCTCATCTGTCCGCACCATGGAAATGAAAAAAGACGGCGACAATACCGTCATTACCTATACTGCGGATCCGGACAGGATCAGTTCCGCGGTCACAAGGTTTCTGCTGGGGAGCATCAGCGGGAATCTGGCGGAAAGTCTGTCGGATGAACAGGATGGTTCTTCTGCAAAGAGCGTGATCTCATCCTTTGAGGGGGAAGTGACCATCAATCCGGACGGTTATTATACCGAAAAAAAGGCAGTGATAAAAACCGGAAATGCTTCAGACGCGGCAGTATCCGCTTCCGCGGTCAGCACGATTGATTTTAAAATTGTAAATCCGGGGGAGCCGGTTGATTTTGAACTTCCGGAAGGGGACGACTACAGCGAGACAGGAACGGACAGAAAATAAGAAACAGACCGCATCGGTTAAAGAATGCCTTTGCGGTCTGTTTCTTCATAATAGTAAATTTTATCGGTTTCGAGAATGCGGAACCTGCCGCCGGTGCATTCGATCAGATTGACCGCGCAGTTTCCTTCGCTTACGGAATCCCAGAACATTTCCGGGGGCGTATGTCTGATGGAATTTATAATTGCGCGGATGACGCCGCCGTGACAGACAACAAGGATATTGCCGCATTTCTTTTCAAGCGGTTTTATGCTCCGGTTCATGAAATCCATGGTGCGGGATTCGATTTCATCGATTGTTTCTCCGCCTTCCACGGCTTTCCGGTAAGCAGCCGGATGATAGAAACAGTCATGGATGGGTGAAGAGACCGCGCGTGTCACTTCGGAGAAATAAAGGCCTTCCGCGATGCCGAAATTGAATTCCTTCAGACGGTCGTCTGTTTGGATGGGGAGTTCCCTTCCCCGGCACATGATCTCGGCAGTTTTTTCCGCACGGCTTAAGGGACTCGAAAAAGCCCAGTCGAAGGAAACGGAGGACAGGGCTTCCGAGGTGATTTCAGCAAGCTTTATGCCATAAGGGTTCAGAGGGATATCGGACTGTCCCTGCAGCTTTTTTTCTTTATTCCATTCGGTTTCCCCGTGGCGCATCAGATATATGATCATGACGGCATTATAACATACAGAAAATGAGAGGTCAAAAATATGTTCTTTTCCATGATTTACTGGGTTTATATACTGGTTGCGCTGCTGCCGGCAATTTTCCTGATGCGTTATGTCTATCTGCAGGATAAAATTGAAAAGGAGCCCGGATATCTTCTTCTGAATCTGGTTATACTGGGAGCGGTATCCGCTGTTATTGCAGGTATCCTGGAACTGATCGGTGAAGCGGTTCTTTCTTCCTTCATGAACGAAAAGGATCCGTATTATAAGGTGCTGACCGCTTTCCTGGTGGTGGGCGCCGCGGAGGAGGGAGTCAAGTTCTTTTTCCTGAAAAAGCGTACCTGGAGGGATCCGAATTTCAATTTCCGCTTTGACGGCGTCGTGTATGCCGCGTTCGTTTCGCTCGGGTTTGCCGCTTTCGAAAATGTCATGTATGTTTTTAAATACGGACTGACAACCGGTTTTTTAAGAGCCTTTCTTTCGGTTCCGGGGCATCTCGGCTTTTCTGTTTTCATGGGAACCTTCTACGGGTATGCAAAATCATGCGAGATGGAGGGAAACGAGTCCCGGAAAAAATTCAATCTGTGGGCCGGATATCTGACGGCCGTTTTTCTGCACGGCTTTTATGATGCCTGTGTCATGCTGAGGACGCCTTCATCCATGCTGGTTTTCTTTGCATTTGTCATTGCCATGTACATCATATGCTTCCGGCTGATCAGAAACGATTCCGATTCGGACGGACCGGTCTGAACGGAGTATCGCCGAAAAGTTGCACAGAACGGTCAAATGAGGTAAAATGAACAGCAAAAATCATGGACTGAAACGGGCCATCGGGAGGAAAGAAATATGAAAAAAATCTTGACAGCTGCGGTGATTCTGTTTTCTGCGGTCGCGGTAATTGCCGGATGCGGCGGAAATGCAGCCACGCAGACAACGAAAGCGGCAGCAACGAAGGTGCAGGCGGCATCGTCTGCGGCGGGAACGAAAGCCGCGGAAACGACGCAGGCAAAAACTCAGGCACCGACAACAAAATCCGCTGTCACAACGGCAGCGGCAACGACAAAGGCTGCAGCGGCAGCTTCCAAAGCGGCAAATAAGAATGTCATAAGCGGCGTCGTGATCGACGCTTCCATGAATGTCACGACCATTCAGTCGGAACACGGAACCACGCTTTCTTTCTCAACGGGAGCCGACACCGCTTCCGCGAAAATCGACCGGACCGGGTTAAAGGACAGCATTGTTCTCGGACATGCAATAAAGATTACCTGCAAGGATGCAATCGACGAAAAGAATCCTTCCGCAAATGTCGTCACGAAGATGGAGGATGCAAAGTCGAAATGCGATGATTATGATGCGCTGTCTGCGGCCGGTACCGTCATCATGCTGACGGAGAACAAGGATCTGAACGGACTGGCATCGGTCTGCTCCTATCCGGTTTATGTCGGGGCAAAGGGCGGAAAGACGGTAAAGGATCAGGCGGAATTTTTAAAGAATTTTACGGCGGACGATATCTTTACGGATACGTTTGTCAAAGCGGTTTCCGGTACCAGTCTGATGGATATCGGAATATCGGATGCAGGCATGGTGGTGAGTGCAAACGGTGCGAAGCCGGATGTTATCATCAGCAAAACGGATGACGGCTGGAACATAACCGGAATCAACGTAAACTGAAGCAGCGAGAAAAATAGAAGGGGAAAACGACATGACGGAGAAACCGATTGGTTCCGGCGAAACGGAAGAAGCCCGGAAGAAAGAAAAAAACTTCATTGAACTCGAGATCGACAAGGATCTGGCGGAGGGAAAGTACACGCATGTGCAGACCAGATTTCCGCCGGAGCCGAACGGCTATCTTCATATAGGCCATGCAAAGTCCATTCTCTTAAACTACGGACTGGCGAAGGAATACGGGGGAAAGTTCAACCTCCGTTTCGATGACACGAATCCCACGAAGGAAAAAGCCGAATTCGTCGAGTCCATCAAGGCGGATGTCAGATGGCTCGGTGCGGATTTCGAAGACAGACTTTTCTTTGCGTCGAATTACTTTGAAACCATGTACGAGTGTGCGGAAAAACTGATCACGAAGGGAAAGGCCTTCGTGTGCGATCTTTCCGCTGACGAGATTAAGGAATACCGCGGAGACTTCAATCACCCGGGCAAGGAAAGTCCGTACAGGAACCGGAGTACGGAAGAAAACCTGAAGCTGTTCCGGGAAATGCGGGCGGGAAAGTATGCCGACGGAGAGAAAGTCCTCCGCGCGAAAATTGACATGTCTTCCCCGAACATCAATATGCGGGATCCGGTCATTTACCGTGTCGCGCATATGTCCCACCAGAACACCGGCGACAAGTGGTGCATATATCCCATGTATGATTTCGCCCATCCGATCGAGGATGCGGTCGAGCATATCACGCATTCCATCTGCACGCTGGAGTTTGAGGATCACCGTCCGCTTTACGAGTGGGTTGTCAGGGAATGTGAATTTCCGGAGCCGCCGCGGCAGATCGAATTTGCAAAGTTGTATCTCAAGGATGTGGTGACCGGGAAACGCTATATCAAGAAGCTGGTCGAGGATAAAATCGTGGACGGCTGGGATGATCCGCGTCTCGTCTCCATTGCCGCACTGAGAAGAAGGGGATATACGCCGGAATCCATCAAGAGGTTTGTGGAGCTCTGCGGTGTTTCGAAGGCAAACTCCACGGCGGACTATGCGGAACTGGAGTACTGCATCCGTGAGGACTTAAAGCTCAGCCGTGCGAGAATCATGGCGGTCCTGAATCCGCTTAAGCTGGTTATCGATAACTATCCGGAAGGAAAGACGGAAATGCTTCCCATGCCGAATAATCTCGAGAATCCGGAGCTGGGAGACCGTGAAATTCCGTTCGGCAGGGAGCTTTATATTGAACGGGATGATTTCATGGAGGTGCCGCCGAAAAAATATTTCCGTCTGTTCCCCGGAAATGAAGTGCGGCTGATGGGCGCCTATTTCGTGAAGTGCACCGGATTTGAAAAGGATGAGAACGGGAATGTGACGGCAGTTCACTGCACCTATGATCCCGCGACGAAGAACGGCAGCGGCTTCACGGAAAGAAAAGTAAAAGGAACCATCCACTGGGTGAATGTTTCGACTGCCCTGAAGGTGACCTGCCGGCTTTACGAAAATATCGTGGACGAGGAAAAGGGAAAGCTGGACGCGGAGGGGAACCTGAATCTGAATCCGCATTCCCTCACAGTCCTGACAGAATGCTATACGGAACCCTGTTTAAAGGATGCGAAACCATATGAGAGCTTTCAGTTTGTGCGGAACGGCTACTTCTGCGTGGATTACAAGGACTCAGTTCCTTCGCATCCGGTCTTTAACCGCACGGTCGCGTTAAAGAGTTCCTTTAAGCTGCCCGGATGACGATGAATTACGATTTCACACACTGCACGCTCTGCCCGAGAAGGTGCGGGGCAGACCGGAATGCCGGAAACGGAAAATGCGGTTGCAGAGTACTTCCGAAGGTTGCAAGAGCAGCGCTTCACTTCGGTGAGGAACCCTGCATAAGCGGAAAAGAAGGGTCAGGGGCAGTCTTTTTTTCAGGCTGTCCGCTGGGCTGTGTTTTCTGCCAGAATCTTACGATCAGTCATGAAAACCGCGGAAGAGAAATTACGCCGCAGAGACTTTCGGATATTTTCCGGGAACTGGAAGAACAGGGGGCGAACAATCTGAACCTGGTTACCCCCACCCAGTGGTCTGTCCAGATCATGGAAGCGCTTGATATCTACAGGCCGCATATCCCGGTTATCTATAACTGCGGCGGGTATGAGAGAGTGGAAACGCTGAAAATGCTGGAACAGTACGTGGATGTCTACCTTCCGGATCTGAAATACGCGGATCCTCAGCTGTCGAAGGCCTTTTCGGGCGCGGAAGACTATCCCGAGACCGCATTTTCCGCGGTAAGGGAAATGCTGCGTCAGAAGGGAAATCCCGTGCTTGACGAAAGAGGCATGATAAAGAGCGGCGTGATCATACGTCATCTTGTTCTGCCGCTTCATGTAAAAAATACGTTCCGCGTGATCGACCGGGTTAAGAGAGAATTCGGCACGGAAACCTGGATGAGCCTGATGTTTCAGTTTACGCCCGTATATCCGGTTAAGGAATTCCCGGAACTGAACAGATCTTTGACAGCGAGGGAACGGAAGAGGGCGGAGGACTACATAGAAAAAGCCGGGTTCCTGAATGGTTACGTCCAGGAACCCGACAGCAAGGGAACATCCTTTATTCCGGTTTTTGATCTGACCGGTGTCTGAGTGGCATCAGAAAAAATCAGAAATCTTCTTCCTGAATATTGGTGGCCTTTTTAACAGCAGCCGGAATGTCTTCGGCAGCCGGTTTCACTTCGGCAGCCGGTTTTGTCTCGGATGCGGTTTCGTCGGCGGAAGCGTCAGCAGGCGCTTTTTTCAGCTTTCCGGCTGCATCTTTCACGACGTCCTTCACTTTTCCGGCGGTTTCAACGGCACTGCTTTTTACCTTTTCGGCGGTTGCTTTGGCGCCTTCCTTCAGCTTTCCGGCTGAGTCGCCTGCGGTGGAAGAGCCGTCCTTCATGTTGTCGGCAATGATATGGCCGACGTCCTTTAATACTTCGCAGGCAGAACTGGCCATACCTTTGGCGGCCTGAAGCGTGCCCTTTGCGGCTACCGTAAACTCGTCCTTGTCCGCATTGAGGGAAACATAATTCCGGTTCGGTGCGGCAGCCTTGACCGTGTCGTCCTCATCTTCAAATTCGTGGAAATCCTCTTCAAGATCCTTATGAAAATCGCTGTACTGTCTGTAATAGGAAACAGCTGCGGCCGCAACACCGGCCAGCGCGGCAAATGCGATAAAATGTCCTAATTTCCTGCCCATGTGAAACTCCTTTCCTGTATTCAATAAGCCTATTGTAATACCAGAAGGGTGAAAAATAAAGAACAAATCATGACCGTTTTGCGTATAATTTCTAAATATTTCAGGAAATTAGCACTCAAATGTTGACAGTGCTAACAAACGGTGATATAACATCAGTTGTTGAGAACAGGGAAAGCAAATCCCGTTCGCCATAGGAATAGAATGAAAAGCATTTATCATACATTTTAAGGAGGTTATGGAATATGAAATTAGAGCCTTTATTCGATCGCGTCGTACTGAAACAGCTCGTGGCAGAGGAGACGACGGCGTCCGGAATTGTTCTTCCCGGAGAAGCAAAGGAAAAACCGTCTCAGGCAGAAGTGGTTGCAGTAGGCCCCGGCGGAATGGTTGACGGCAAAGAAGTGAAAATGCAGGTAAAGCCGAAAGACAAGGTTATTTATTCCAGATATTCCGGCACGGAAGTCGAACTGGACAAGAAGAAATACGTCATCGTAAAACAGAGCGATATTCTTGCGGTGCTGAAATAAGCGGAACCGAAGGTTTTCGAAAACAAATATTTTAATCGGAGGAAATCATTATTATGGCTAAGGAAATCAAATTCGGAGTTGATGCCAGGAAATCCCTGGTAAAAGGTGTGAATGAACTTGCCGATACGGTCCGCGTAACACTTGGACCGAAAGGCAGAAACGTGGTTCTGGACAAGTCCTACGGTGCTCCGCTGATCACGAACGACGGCGTTACAATCGCCAAGGAAATCGAACTGAAGGATCCCTATGAGAACATGGGAGCCCAGATCGTCAAGGAAGTTGCAACCAAGACGAACGATGTAGCCGGAGACGGAACAACGACCGCTACGGTGCTTGCACAGGCAATGATCAATGAAGGAATCAAGAACATTGCAGCAGGCTGCAACCCGATCGTATTGAGAAAAGGCATGCACAAGGCATGCGACAAGGCTGTCGAAGCCATTGCAAAGATGAGCAAGCCGATCAGCGGCAAGGATCAGATCGCAAGAGTTGCGGCTATTTCCGCATCGAGCGATGAAGTGGGCGCCATGGTTGCGGATGCCATGGAAAAAGTGACCAACAACGGCGTCATCACGATCGAGGAAAGCAAGACCATGAAGACGGAGCTGGATCTGGTCGAAGGAATGCAGTTCGACAGAGGCTATGTTTCGGCTTATATGTGCACCGACATGGAGAAGATGGAAGCAACGCTGGATGATCCCTATATCCTGATCACGGATAAGAAGATCTCCAACATCCAGGAAATCCTTCCGCTTCTTGAGGAAATCGTAAAGAGCGGCGCAAAGCTTCTGATCATCGCAGAAGATGTGGAAGGCGAAGCACTGACGACGCTGATCGTGAACAAGTTAAGAGGAACGTTCAATGTTGTGGCGGTCAAGGCACCGGGCTACGGCGACAGAAGGAAAGAAATGCTCCAGGATATCGCCATTCTTACCGGCGGACAGGTTATTTCCAGCGAACTCGGACTGGAACTGAAAGATGCCAAGATGGCACAGCTCGGACGTGCGAAGAGCGTCAAGGTTCAGAAGGAAAACACCATCATCGTTGACGGCCTCGGAAAGAAGAAAGATATCGCAGACCGTGTTGCACAGATCAAACAGCAGATTGCGGAGACCAAGTCTGATTTCGACAAGGAGAAACTGCAGGAGAGACTTGCAAAGCTGTCCGGCGGTGTCGCAGTGATCAGAGTCGGTGCTGCTACCGAAACGGAAATGAAGGAAGCAAAGCTCCGCATGGAAGATGCACTGAACGCAACCAGAGCCGCAGTGGAAGAAGGAATCATTGCAGGCGGCGGTTCTGCATATATCTTCGCAGCGAAGGAAGTAGCTAAGATTCTTCCGGATCTGGAAGGCGACGAGAAGACCGGTGCGCAGATCGTTATCAAGGCGCTGGAATCTCCGCTGTACTACATTGTCGAGAATGCAGGCCTTGAAGGCAGCGTTATTGTCAACAAGGTGAAGGAATCCAAGCAGGGCATGGGCTTCGATGCTTACAACGAAGAATATGTCGATATGGTGAAGGCCGGTATCCTGGATCCGGCGAAGGTTACCCGTACGGCGCTGCAGAATGCAACGAGCGTTGCGAGCACGCTGCTTACCACGGAATCCGTGGTAGCCACCATCAAAGAACCCGAGCCGCCGGTGCCGCAGGGCAACCCCGGAATGGGCATGGGGATGTAAGCGAACAGAAAGATAGAATCCTTCGTGTATGAGTTCCCGCGGATGTTCACATCCGCAGGAACTCATACCGAAGGATTCGTAAGGGCCAACGGTATCGAGAAACGCGAAGCGGTTCGAGATAAGCGCTGGCCCTTTGCCGTGTAAGACACGGCAAATCTTTCGTGAGGGTGAGAAATGTTGGCGGGATTCGTAAGGGCCAACGGTACCTAAGAAACGCGAAGCGGTTCGAGATAAGCGCTGGCCCTTACGCGTGTAAAACACTATTTTGATTAGGAGTGTGTTTTATGCTGTATCAGCTTCATGACTGTACCGTATCATTCGGCCCGCGGACGGTACTCTCGCATATCGATTTTGAAATCGCGGGAAATGAAAAAGTGGCGCTTGTCGGAAGAAACGGCGCCGGTAAAACCACGCTCCTGAAACTTCTGACGGGAGAAATCACGCCGGACCATGACGATAAACGGAATGGTCCGGCTGTTTATCGTTCCCGGGAATTTACCGTCGGCATGCTTACCCAGAATCCTTTTCAGGGATCTGCGGAAACCGTAGAGGAGATCATGCTGAAGGAATGTCCCGCCGCCGGTAAATGGGACAGGGAACGCTATGATTTTGAAAAAGAATTTGACAGACTTCTTACCGGATTCGGCCTTGCGAAAGAAGACAAGAAGAAACATATCTGCGAATTTTCCGGCGGTGAGCAGACTAAGATTTCCATGATCGGACTGTTCCTGAAAAAACCGGATCTTCTGCTTCTGGATGAACCGACGAACCACCTGGATATGGAGACGATCGAATGGCTGGAAAATTATCTTTCCGGTTATCCGAAGGCGGTGGTCATGGTTTCGCATGACCGTTTTTTCCTGGACAGAACTGCGGATACCGTATGGGAGGTTTCGGGTGAAAAACTGCAGCGCTTTCCCGGAAACTATACGCATTACCGGGAGGAAAAACTGAAGAGCATCCGCATCGGACATGAGAGGTATGTGCGCCAGCAGAACGAGATAGAGCGTCTCCGGGAACTGATCGAACGGTTCAAAAACAAACCGACCAAGGCAGCCATGACAAGGTCGAAGAAAAAGATGCTTGAGCGGATGGAGATCGTGGAAAATCCATCAGAGGATGATGCACATATTTTCACCGGAAGCATAACGCCGTTGTTTACGGGGCCCAAAAGAGTCTGGGAAGCAGAACATCTTAAAGTGGGATATGACAAGCCGCTCTATGAAATGTCACTTCGTATTCTCCGCGGTTCCAAAACGGCTCTGCTCGGACCGAACGGTTCCGGGAAGACTGCGCTGTTAAAAACGGTGGCAGGCCTGATCGAACCGCGCGGAGGAAAGGCATCGCTCGGAAACGGAGTCACGATCGGATATTTTGATCAGCATTCGGCGGAAATCGAATCGGACTTAAGCGTTGCGGAACACTATCATGCGCTGTACCCTGCACTGACGGAAAAAGAAGTGCGGACGGAACTGGGAAATTTCCTGTTTGCGGGAAGAGAAGCGCAGAAAAAGGTAACGGATCTTTCCGGCGGAGAAAAGGCCAGACTTGTTTTGGCAGAAACCTTAAAAGCCGCGCCGAATCTGCTGCTTCTGGATGAACCGACAAACCACATGGACATACCGGCAAAGGAAACAATCGAGTCGGCCCTGCGTGCCTATGAAGGGACCGTCCTTTTTGTTTCACACGACCGGTATTTCATCAGCCGTGTCGCAAAATCCATACTGACACTGGAAAATGAAAAGGTAATGTATTATCCGTTCGGATACGAGCATTATTTACGACACAGAAATGCGGACCCGGACGGAAATCCCGTGAGGGCGCTGGTGAGTGCGGAGGATGAAGCGCTGATCGCGGGTATCCGCGCCGTTCCGAAAGCCGAGCGCCACAGGTTAAGGGAAATACCGGTATCCGAGGCCTACAGCGACTGGCGGAGAAGAATTTTATGGGAAGCGTGCGAAAGAGCCCGGTCGGAATATGAACGGACAATGGACATGGAACTTGCAGAGTCGGCCGCGGAAAAGCCCGATTATGAAACTGCCGGGAAAGCGGAAGAAGAGGCTCTCTCAAAATGGACTTCCCTTCTGATCGAATGGGAGGAAATATATACGGAATCCGGCCGTGGAGATGCAGAGAATCCCGCCGTTTCATCTGTTTGACATGAGAGGTACTTTTTGTTAGTATAGTAATAATATTTTTCAGTTCACGGAGGGAGGATCGAATGGCAAAGATCATCGGAGAGGGAATTACTTTTGATGATGTGCTTCTGCAGCCGGCCTATTCTGAGGTCATAGGCAACCAGATTGATATTTCTACGAGACTTACCAATAAAATCAGGCTTAACATTCCGCTTATGAGTGCGGGCATGGACACGGTTACCGAATACAGGATGGCCATTGCCATGGCACGTCAGGGAGGAATCGGAATCATACATAAGAATATGTCTATCGAGGAACAGCAGGACGAGGTCGATAAGGTGAAACGTTCGGAGAACGGTGTCATCACAGACCCGTTTTTCTTATCTCCGGAAAACACGCTGAAGGATGCCAACGATCTGATGGCGAAGTACCGCATTTCCGGCGTGCCGATCACGGAAGGCAAGAAACTGGTCGGCATCATCACGAACCGGGACCTGAAGTTTGAAGAGGACTATTCAAAGAAAATCCGTGAATGCATGACGAGCGAGAACCTCGTTACCGCGCCGGAAGGAATCGATCTTGACGGCGCCAAGAAAATTCTGGCGAAGGCAAAGGTGGAAAAGCTTCCGATCGTCGACAAGAATTTCAATCTGAAGGGTCTTATCACGATCAAGGACATTGAAAAGCAGATCAAGTATCCGAATTCGGCTAAGGACGACCAGGGAAGGCTTCTCTGCGGAGCGGCGCTCGGAATTACGGCAAATGTCATGGACCGCTGTGCGGCGCTGATGGATGCAAAGGTGGATGTGGTGGTTCTTGACAGCGCGCACGGTCATTCCAGGAACGTGATCAACTGCGTCAGCATGATCAAGAAACGGTATCCGGATCTGCAGGTAATTGCCGGAAACGTGGCAACGGGCGATGCAGTCCGGGCGCTTGCAGATGCCGGTGCCGACTGTGTCAAGGTGGGAATAGGTCCGGGTTCAATCTGTACGACCAGAATTGTAGCCGGCATCGGCGTACCGCAGATCACGGCAGTCATGAACTGCGCGGAAGCCGCAGGGGAATACAATATTCCGATCATTGCCGACGGCGGCATCAAATATTCGGGAGATGTGACGAAAGCACTGGCGGCAGGCGCCGATGTGTGCATGATTGGTTCGATCTTTGCGGGATGCGATGAAAGTCCGGGTGATTTTGAACTTTACCAGGGCAGAAAATACAAGGTCTACAGAGGCATGGGTTCTCTTGCCGGGATGGAAGCTGGGAGTAAAGACCGCTATTTTCAGACGGATGCCAAGAAACTGGTACCGGAAGGCGTGGAAGGCAGAGTGGCCTACAAGGGACTTCTGGAGGATACCGTGTTCCAGCTCCTGGGCGGTTTGCGGTCCGGCATGGGTTACTGCGGGGCAAAGGATATTCCGACGCTTCAGAAGACCGCAGCATTCGTGAAAATCACGCCGGCAGGGCTGAAGGAAAGTCATCCGCATGATATTCAGATCACCAAGGAAGCACCGAACTATTCCACGGAAGAATAACGGAACAGAAGATTTGTACAGAAGGGTCCGGCTTTGTCCGGGCCTTTTTTTTCTGCTTCCTTTTAGAGCGCCGATGAGATATACTTTTCCATATGAAAAAAGGAAAGAAAAGACCCGGAAAATATGAAATCACGGTGATGATACTGATTGCGCTGATCATAGCCGCATTTACCGCCGATCTGATCATGAAAAGCAGGAAACCCGTGCAGAAGACGGGATTTCTGCTGGACACGGTTGTTTCGGTAACGCTCTATGACAAAAGAGACGAAGACATTCTGGACGGGGTGTACGAACTCTGCCGTTCGTATGAGGAAAAAATGTCGCCGACGATCAAAACAAGCGATGTTTACCGGATGAATAACCGTGCCGCCGGACAGAACCGGTTTACGCCGGATCCTTCGGTCCTTGCAGTCATTCAGAAAGGCCTGGAATACAGTGAAAAGACAGACGGTGCATTCGACATCACGGTTGAGCCGGAAAGCAGTCTGTGGGATTTTAAGGCGGAGACGCCGGAGCTGCCGGATAAAGCAGCACTGGAAAATGCAGTGAAAAAGGTCGGCTACAGGAACGTGCGGATAGAAGGAAACGATGTTGTTTTTTTAAATGACGACGTGCAGATCGATCCCGGTGCGGTTGCCAAGGGCTATATCGCGGACAGACTGAAGGAATATCTGCTGGAAAAGGGCGTGAAAAGTGCAGTCATAAACCTGGGCGGAAATGTGCTCTGCGTCGGAAGAAAACCGGACGGGAACCCGTTTACAATCGGAATCATGAAACCATATTCCGATCATTCCGAAACCGTGAAGAACTTAAAGATTGATGACCTTTCCGTTGTTTCATCCGGTGTCTATGAACGTCACTTCGAAAAGGACGGGGTGAACTATCATCATATTCTGGACCCGAAGACCGGGATGCCCTATGAAAACGGTATTACGGAGGTGACGATCGTAGGACCGCTTTCGGCCGAATGCGATGCGCTCAGCACATCGTGTTTTTCTCTCGGGACTAAAAAGGGAATGGAACTTTTAAACGGTACGGAAGGGTATTACGGCTATTTTATACTGGATGACGGAACGGTCCTTCCTTCGGCAAACGCCGTGTAGGAGTCTGTTCTTGTATTTTGCATGGTTGTAAGCTAAAATAGTCAGGAATTGCCGTCAAAATGGAAATTTGCTTAAGACAACGGAGTGTAAATTTAAATGACCTGGAACATATCTGAGAAAAAGAATGCGGACGCGCAGAACAGCAGCGAAAACGGGATCCAGGAAACCTGGTTCCACCTTTCGGATGTCTATCTGACTGCCTTTATCGTACCGATTCTTATCATGATACTGATTTTTGTGCAGAGAGGGATATTTCCGTTCGGGGAAAACTCTTTTTTAAGAACGGATATGTATCACCAGTATGCACCGTTCTTTTCGGAATTCCAGTATAAACTGGAACACGGCGGGAGCCTTCTGTACAGCTGGGATGTCGGACTCGGCGTCAATTTTTCGGCACTGTATGCCTATTACCTTGCCAGTCCGTTCAACTGGCTGATCGTTTTCTGCCCGAAGGAACACATCATTGAGTTCATGGGCTATATGATTGTGTTCAAGATCGGTCTGTCCGGTCTTTCCATGGCCTGTTATCTGGAGCATCATGCTTCCGGTAAAAAGAATTATTTTATCGCTTTCTTCGGAATATTCTATGCGCTGTCGGCATACATGGCGGCCTACAGCTGGAACATCATGTGGCTTGACTGCATGTGGCTGTTTCCGCTTGTCTGCCTGGGACTTGAAAGACTGGTAAACCGGGGAAAAGGTTTCCTCTATGCAGTGACGCTGGGATTCTGCATCACATCCAATTATTATATCTCCATCATGATCTGCATGTTCATGGTGATTTATTTCGCGGCTCTGCTGGTTTTAAAAGGTTCCACGAAAGTGAGTACCTTTTTAAGCACGGCCGGAAAGTTTGCTTTCTTTTCCGCCATGGCAGCAGGCGTTTCCGCGGCCGTGCTTCTGCCGGAAATATTTGCCCTGCAGACGACCGCATCGAAGGATATCAATTTTCCCAAGACCTTCACATCCTATTTTTCCATCATCGACATGCTTGCAAGGCACATGGGAAATATCGACTGTGAAATCGGTCTCGACAACTGGCCCAATATCTACTGCGGCGTTGCGATCTACCTTCTGGTGCTTCTCTACATTGCGAACCGCAAAATCAGATTCCGGGAAAAGGCTGTTTACATTACCATACTGATGTTTTTCCTGGCCAGCTTTTCTATCGATGTCCTGAATTATATCTGGCACGGACTGCATTATCCGAATTCTCTTCCGTGCAGACAGTCGTTCATCTACATCTTTCTCGTTCTGTACATTTCGTTCAGGGCATGCGACAATTTCAGCGGAAATACCGTGAAGCATATCGGCATTGCCTTTTTCGGGAGCTTTTCCTTTATCCTGCTCTGCCAGAAACTGGTGACGCAGAAGCATTTCACATTCGGCGTTTACTATGCGGCTATGGGACTCGTGGCTTTCTATGCGCTCATGCTCTATCTGAATAAGACCGGGAAGATCAAATACGTGCCGTTAATGTATGTGCTGCTGGCTGTGGTTTCAGTTGAAGCCGCGGCGAATACGACCATCACCAGCGTGATCACGACCAGCCGTACCGCCTATATGGATGACAACAAAGATGTCATTAAACTGACGCAGGGACTCGGGGACAATCCGTTCAGCAGATTTGAAAAGGTGACGCGCAAGAGTAAGGACGACGGCGCATGGATGAACTTTCACAGCGTTTCGCTGTTTTCATCGACGGCTGATGCGGATCTGTCCACGTTTTTCCGGCAGATCGGCTGCGAGTCTTCCGTCAATGCATACGGGATAACCGGATCCACGCCGCTTGCGGATTCGCTTTTTGATGTGCGGTACGGAATTTATTCCGAGACACCGGATAACGACAGACTGGAATTTATCGGCAGATCCGGGAAAACCAGGCTTTACGAAAATCCCTCGACTTTTCCGCTCTGTTACCTGGTGTCGCCGGATTTTGACGAGAACTGGGTGCGGAATCTGGAAAATCCGGCAGATGTCCAGAATGATCTCTGCAGCCTCATGGGGACGGATCCGGTCTTGATCCAGGTGAACGGGACGACCGACGGAAACAGGTTTTCGTTTAACGCCGATGAAGACGGCCAGTACTATGTGTTTATCACAAACGCAAGAGTTGAAAAGGCAACGGCGCATCTGCCGCAAAAGAACCTGACCTTTGAAGATCTCGATCGAAGATATTTTCTGGAACTCGGTGCACTGAAGGCAAATGAAAGCGCGTTTATCCTGGGAGATGCAGCTGACCAGACACTGAACGCGAAGGCTTACCGTTTTGATTACGATGCACTGGAAAAGCTGAAACAGAAGTTTGCGTCCAATCCGATGGAAATAACCTCGATGACCGATACCCATATCAGCGGAACGGTCAATGCGGACAAAATGTCATCCATGATGACCTCCATTCCGTATGACAAGGGATGGACGGTGAAACTTGACGGAGAGAAGATCAGCACCAGAAAGTATCTCGGTGCATTCCTTTCCTTCAATGTACCGGAGGGAGCGCATACGGTGGAAATGGACTATGAACCGCAGGGATACAGAATGGGAATTCTGATTTCCTTCCTGTCCATCCTCCTTCTGGCAGTTATTGCGCTTGCAGCTTTTATTCTGAGAGGCGGCAGGCATTCCGGAAACAGGACTGCAGGCAGAAAGGAAGCAGTCATTCCGGCAGCAGAAGAAACAGCAGCAGAAGAAACAGCAACAGAAGAAGCAGCATCAGAGGAAGAAAAAGCTTCAAAAGAAGAAACAGCATCAAAAGAAGAAACAGCATCAGAAGAAGAACCGGAAACTACGGAGCCGGCAGAGGTAAACCACTCGGATCCGTACAGTGAAAATTTCAAGGCATTTCTGATATAAACGAGCATGAAAAACAAGGAGACAGGCATGAAACTCTGGGGCGGAAGATTTACAAAGAAAACAGATGAACTGGCGCAGTCTTTCAACGAGTCCTTTTCGTTTGACAAAAGGCTCTATCAGCAGGATATCCGCGGCAGCATTGCCCATGCGGCCATGCTGGGAAAGCAGGAGATCTTAAGCAAAACGGATACGCGGAAAATCATTAACGGACTGAAGTCCATCGAAAAGGATATCGAGTCCGGGAAACTGAAGGCCGATGAGGCTTCCGGTTATGAGGATATCCATTCCTTCATCGAGGGAACTCTTACGGAAAGAATAGGCGATGCTGGAAAGCGTCTCCATACGGGAAGAAGCCGGAACGACCAGGTCGCGCTGGATATGAAGCTCTTTGCGCGGGATGAAATTGATACAGTGACGGATCTCCTTACCGATCTCCTCAGAGAGATCCTGAAAATCATGGAAGATAATACGGATACAGTCATGCCCGGTTTCACACATCTGCAGAAGGCGCAGCCGACCACGCTGGCCCATCATTTCGGCGCGTACTTCGAAATGTTTTTAAGGGACCGGGACCGCATGAAGGACTGCCGGAAACGGCTGAACTTATGTCCGCTCGGCTCCGGCGCATTTGCCGGGACCACGTATCCTCTGGACAGGAAGGAAACCGCAAAGCTTCTCGGATTTGACGGTCCGACGCGGAACAGCATGGACTCCGTTTCCGACCGGGATTATCTGATTGAATTCCTTTCGGACCTTTCCCTCACCGCCATGCACTTAAGCAGGCTCTCGGAAGAACTGATCATCTGGAATACGGACGAGTACCGTTTCGTGGAAATGGACGATTCCTATTCCACCGGTTCCAGCATCATGCCGCAGAAGAAAAATCCGGATATTGCGGAGCTCATACGCGGAAAATCGGGAAGAGTGTACGGGGATCTGATGGGACTGCTTACGGTCATGAAGGGACTTCCGCTGGCATACGATAAGGACATGCAGGAAGACAAAGAAGGAACCTTTGATGCGATTGATACCGTGAAGGATTCTCTGAAGCTGATGCACGGAATGCTGTCCACGCTGAAATTTTCACGGGAGCGGATGGAAGACAGCGCCAAAGGCGGATATACCAATGCCACGGATGCTGCCGATTATCTGGTAAGGAAGGGTGTTCCGTTCCGGGATGCCCATGCCATATCCGGAAAACTGGTTCTGCTCGGTATAAAAGAAAAGAAGCCTCTCCAGAGTCTTACGATTGAGGAATTCAGGTCCGTAAGTCCGGTTTTTGAAAAAGATATTTACGATGCCATCAGTCTGAAGACCTGCATCGGCAAGCGGAACACGGTCGGAGCACCCGGACCGAAGGCCATCCGGAGGGAAATCGCCGAATGCAGGAAGCTGATCTGATCCGGAGTGATAGCGGGCAGAGTAAGATGCGATGGCTGTATCCGTTAGAGTAAACACAGGTCAGAGAAGCAGAAAATTTGACGGAATCTGCAAATATAAACACAGGTCAGAAAAAAGAAGATTTGTCTGACTTTAACACAGGTCAGAAAAAGAGACAATCCCGGGACTACGGGCTTTCAGCCCTATGCGTCCCGGGATTGTCTTTTCTGACCTGCGGATTCTGCCGATTTATTCTCCGTATTCCATCAGATGCAGCATTTTGATTTCCAGATCCCGGATTGTCTTCATGACGCGGTTTGCCTGCGCCTCCAGATAATATTCGTCCGGTAGATCGGACAGGCCGTGTTCGTTCAGTCCACGGGTGATGCCGGCTGCAATCAGTTCGATTTCCGCCGTACGGTGAGAAGGCGTCATATCCGGCGCTGTGAGAAGCTGTTCCAGGCGTACGGCAATCTCGGAAAATTCAGGCAGCGATTTTGCCGCCCGGAACCGCCATTTGTAAAAGGGCGTGTACTGTTTGTTCAGTTCAAATAAAACAAAAAGAATGTGGTTCGCGAATTCCGCAAGCGAGATCATGGCGGCGCCCGCTTCTCCGTGCTTCAGACACCGACTGTAGTTATACTGTCCGGCCTGCGCGGCAAGAGCCAGGTGCGAAGCCGTTTTTTTATTGCGGACATCTTCCGGACAGCTGTTAATGAGCGTGTCGCGGAAATCGGAGAATTCGCCCAGATCATCCCGGAACACCCGGCCGTTTGTGGCGTTGAACAGCGCATGTTCGGGAAGGAAAAACCATTCCCGCCATGTCGCGGGTATCCGGTCTCTGCCGATCTGGTGCCTGAAAAAATCGCCGGTCGTCATGACGCCGTATTTTCCCGAAAGAAGAGAGTGCTCCTTTTTCTCCGGGATCCCGTCATAGGTTCTGACCAGTTTTGTGTAGGCGCGCATCAGCGGAAAACCGATTTTCTCTTCGTCTTCTTCGTTCAGCCAGAGACAGAATCCCGTTTTCAGATCATGATCCGTGCTTACCGCATCGTCAAAACCGGCACAGTCGCTTCCCTGTCCGGAGAGCCCGACTGCTATCCGTTCCTCGTATTCCGGAAACTTTTCATGAATCATCTGTCTGCCGGCGGAACGGTAGAACTGTTCGGAACGTCCGAGGCCGTTCATGCGTTTTTCCCGTTTGACCGGTAAATTTCGTCCGCACGGCGGTCAAGTTCCTTTCTGTAGGCAAAGAATCCGTAATAGCCGAAGCCGGAAGCGCATTTGCGGCATACGAAAGCATAGTAGCCGTTCCGTTCCAGCGACGGGTCGTTCAGAAGCGTCCAGGCATTTTCCATGGCAGAATTTATTTTCTCCTCACGCACGGATGTATTTTCGTCGCCGGGATATTCCTTCTCAAAGAGTTCGGCCATGTTGCAGAAGGAGATGGCTGCATCGGCCTGGCCGTTCTTCTGTTCCTTCATGATCGAGACAGCCTCCGTAAAGCAGGATAGCGCTTCCGAAAATTTCCCGAGATCCGTCAGTGTGAGAGCCATGTTGTTTAGGAGACCGGCATAGAGAGGATCGTCAGAACTTAATTTATCCTGATAGATTTTCTGAACCTTTTCATAGATCGGAAGGGCTTCCTCCGGCTTTCCGAAACACTTGAGCGTGGTCGCCGCATTCAAGAGAATGGTGGCGGAGCTGATCTGACCTGTAAGGCCGAGTTCGTCGATCAGATTCATACAGTCGCGCACCGTACTTAAGCCCTGCGCGCTGTCGTTTCTTCTGCGGGACAGGCCGAGAAGCTCATTTAAGATTGAAAGTTCACCCCGTCTGTCGTTCATTACGGCAGAGTCGTTCAGCCAGTAGAGAAGAAGACGGTTCGCCTCCTCGTATTCTTCCCTGTTCAGGATTTCATCAAGCCTTCTGATGATGCTCTGGATGGGAATGGTTTCCAGCGGACGGTCTTTGTCTTTATCGGGATAATAGAATTCCCGGCCGCCTGAAAGCGGACAGGAAGGTTCCTTGTAATCGGATGGATCCAGCATTTTAAACGCCTTTCTTATACGGATTTTTCCGGATGAAACACACGGTCGAATTCTTTTTCGGAAAGGAAGCCGAGTTTTAAACAGGCTTCTTTCAGAGAAATGTTTTCCCGGAAGGCAAGCTTTGCCGTTTTGGCTGCATTTTCATATCCGATATACGGATTCAGACAGGTGACAAGCATGAGAGACCGTTTCAGGTTCCCGTCCATTTTTTCTCTGATGGGGAAAATGCCGGTACAGCAGTGGTCATTGAAGGAGCGGAGGGAATCCGACAAGAGCCTTACCGACTGCAGATAATTATAGATCAGGACCGGCATGAATACGTTCAGCTCAAAATTTCCCTGGCTTGCGGCAAGGCCGATCGCGGTATCATTGGAGATGACCTGGACTGCAACCATGGTAGCGGACTCGCACTGCGTCGGGTTGACTTTTCCCGGCATGATGGAACTGCCCGGTTCATTCGCGGGAATGGAAATTTCACCGAGACCGCATCTGGGACCGCTGGAAAGCCAGCGGACATCATTGGCTATTTTCATGAGATCGGCAGCAAGGGCTTTCAGGGCGCCGTGCGAAAACACCAGTTCATCCTTTGAGGTAAGCGCATGAAATTTGTTCGGGGCGCTTACAAAGTGCTTTCCGGTGAGCTCCGAAAGAATCTGCGCGGCCTTTCTGCCGAAATCCTTCGGCGCGTTCAGTCCCGTGCCGACGGCGGTTCCGCCGAGCGCCAGTTCGGAGAGCGGTTTCAGCGAGGACACGATCATGGCGCGGTCATGTTCAAGAGAAGATCTCCAGCCGCTGATTTCCTGCGAGAAGGCGATCGGAACCGCATCCTGCAGATGCGTGCGTCCGGTTTTCACAATGCCGCGGTATTTCTTTTCGAGCGTGCGGAAGGTACCGGTCAGAAGATCGATCGCAGGAAGGAGAGAGTCCGTTATCTCCAGAACCGCCGCGATGTGCATGGCAGTCGGAAAGGTATCGTTGGAACTCTGGGACATGTTGCAGGTGTCATTCGGATGAAGGAGCGTACTGCCCGCGATCTCGTTTCCGCGGTTGGCGATCACTTCGTTGATATTCATATTGGACTGGGTGCCGCTGCCCGTCTGCCACACGGAGAGCGGAAAGTGCGTATCCAGCTTTCCGGAAAGGATTTCGTCGCAGACCTTTTCAATCAGACTGCATCGTTCGGAATCAAGCTTTTTAAGCTCCCTGTTTGCGAGTGCCGCAGATTTTTTCAGATAGGCAAAGGCGCGGATCACCTCCGGCGGTATTTTTTCGGTACCGATCCGGAAATTCTCAAAGCTTCTTTCGGTCTGCGCGCCCCAGTAGCGGTCTGCGGGAACCTTTACATTTCCCATGGAATCGTGTTCTGTTCTGTATTTCATTTTTTCTCTCCGCTGGTATTTTTATTTTTGTTTCCGGAATAACTGTGGTAGATGCAGGAAGAACAGTCGCCGCCGCAGCCGATGCATTTACCGGATTTTTTCCTTTTGTACATCCGGTAAACTGCCAGAAATATGAGAAGCGCGACGATGATTAAAATGATGATATCGTAATTGTTCATGGCTTCCTTTTAGAAGAGCAGGGCAATGTGATAGACAAGGAGTGCGAAAAGCCAGGCGACGAAGCACTGCATGATCACGACACCGACGGTGATCAGGCGGGAATCAAGTTCCCTGCGGATAGTCGCCACGGCGGCAACGCAGGGGGTATAAAGAAGCATGAAGGTTAAAAAGCTGATCGCGGTCACGGGCGTGAACAGACCGGAGAGGGAAGTACTGAGGTTCTCCATGCTGGTGCCGAGCAGAACCGCCAGCGTACTGACCACGGCTTCCTTTGCGGTAAAGCCGCTGACCAGGGCGGTGGCAACTCTCCAGTCCTCGAAGCCGAGCGGTCTGAAAACGGGCGCGATCAGTTTTCCGATCAGAGCCAGGAGACTGTCGGAGCCGGACGAAACAACATTCAGTCTGGTGTCGAAGGTCTGCAGAAACCAGATGATGATCGTGGCAACGAATATGATCGTGAATGCCCGCTCCAGAAAATCCTTGGCTTTGTCCCATAAAAGAAGCATTACGCTTTTCAGCGAAGGAAGGCGGTAATTCGGCAGTTCCATGACAAAGGGAACCGGATTTCCGCGGAAAGCCGTTTTTTTCATGATGAGTGCCACCAGGATTCCGAGGATCATGCCCATAATGTAAAGACCGATCATGACCAGCGCCTGATGCTTCGGGAAAAAGGCGGCGGTAAAGACGGCATAGATCGGGATCTTCGCGGAGCAGGAAAGGTACGGTACCAGAAGAATGGTCATCCTGCGGTCACGCTGGGAAGAAAGGGTCCGTGTGGACATGATGGCCGGAACCGAACAGCCGAAGCCGATGATCATCGGGACGAAGCTTTTTCCGGAAAGACCGATCTTTCTTAAAAGCCGGTCCATGACAAAGGCAATCCGGGCCATGTAGCCGGTATCCTCCAGAATGGACAGGAAGAAAAACAGGGTGACGATGATCGGAAGAAATGACAGTACGGATCCGACGCCGGTAAAGACGCCCTTAATAATCAGAGAATGCACCACGGGATTGATTCCGTAGGCGGTAAGGCCTGCATCCGCCGCGTCGGTTATGAGGCTGATCAGGAGGGAGAGCCATTCGGAAAGCGTCTTGCCGATCACGCTGAAGGTGAGCCAGAAAACCAGGAACATGACACCGAAGAAGACCGGAAGAGCAGTATATTTTCCGGTCAGAACACGGTCAATCTCCTCGCTTCTGTGATGCTCCTTGCTTTCGTGCGGCTTGATGACGGAGTTCTTCACCACATTTTCGATGAAGTTGTAGCGCATGTCCGCAAGCGCTTCGTTGCGGTCGAACCCGGTCTCGTTTTCCATTTCCACGATGTCGTGCTCGATCAGTTCCTTTTCGTTTTCGTCCAGTTCCAGACGGTCGAAAAAGGAAGTATCGCCTTCGATCAGCTTGGTGGCACAGAAACGCCGTGCAACCCCGATCCTTTTCGCGTGGTCCTCTATGATATGGGAAACGGAATGAATGCAGCGGTGTACCGGACCTTCCGGGCAGAAATCATATACCTTCGGATGGATGTCTTTTGCCGCGACTTCCTCTATCCGGCTTACCAGTTCGGAGACGCCTTCTCCCTTGACTGCGCTGATGGGAATGACGGGAATTCCGATTTCCTCGCTCATTTTTTTTATGTTGATGGTGCCGCCGTTGTTGTACACTTCGTCCATCATGTTGAGCGCGAGGACCATGGGGCGGTGAAGCTCCAGAAGCTGGAGCGTAAGGTACAGGTTCCTTTCGATATTTGTGGCATCCACGATATTGATGATGCCGTCAGGTTTTGAATTGATGATAAAATCCCGCGTTACGATTTCTTCGCTGGTGTACGGGCGGATGGAATAGATTCCGGGAAGGTCGACGACCTCGTCTCCCTTTGTTCCGCGGATGGTACCCATTTTCTGATCTACCGTCACGCCCGGAAAATTTCCGACATGCTGATTGGCACCCGTGAGTGCATTGAAGAGAGTTGTTTTTCCGCAGTTCTGGTTTCCGGCAAGTGCAAATATCATTTCGCCGTACCTCCTTCTGTGACGGTAATGTTGCTGCAGTCCTCCTTCCGGATTGTCAGTTCATATCCTCTGATGCGGATTTCGAGCGGGTCGCCCATCGGTGCTACTTTTGTCAGAGTGACTTCTGTCCTGGGGATAAGCCCCATATCCAGAAGACGGAGCCGGAGAGGACCTTTTCCGCCGACGGCGGTAATGGTCGCGGTCCTGCCGATACCTAATTGATCCAGAGTCATTTCTTTCTCCTTTCGGCCGGTCTTTGAATCGGTTCTTTTAATGTTTATTATAGCATAGACTTCCGTGCAGTACACTTGAAGATCATCATGTTATTTGTGTGCTTTCTGCAAAAGCATGCGGCAAAGGAAAGACCCGCCGTATATACGGCGGGTCCTCAGGATTATTTTTTCTTTTTCTTTTTCGCAGGTGCTTTTTTCGTGCGTTTTTCCGCAGCAGCAGCTTCCTGCATCTTCAGAGCGCGTACCTTCAACGGAAGACCGAAGAGGGTAATGAATCCGCTTGCGTCGTGGTGATCGTAAAGTTCTCCGGTCGTGAAGCTCGCGAGCGATTCCGAATAGAGGGAATACGGGGAAGTGGATCCGGCCTTGATGATGTTGCCCTTGTAAAGCTTGAATTTCACTTCGCCGGTCACATATTCCTGCGTGACATCCATGAAGGCCTGAATGGCTTCGCGTAACGGCGTGAACCATTTCCCCTCATATACGATCTGGGCGAATTTTGCGCCGAGGTCTTTTTTGACTTCCATGGTCGCACGGTCCAGGACCAGCTCTTCCAGCTGTTCATGCGCAGCCATCAGGATGGTTCCGCCGGGCGTCTCATAGACACCGCGGGATTTCATGCCGACCACACGGTTTTCGACAATATCCACGATACCGATTCCGTTCTTTCCGCCGAGGTCGTTCAGGGTGCGGATGATATCGGAGACCTTCATTTTCTTTCCGTTCACGGAAACCGGAATGCCCTTTTCAAATTTCATGGTGACGTAGGTTTCCTTGTCGGGCGCCTTTTCCGGGCTCACGCCGAGCACCAGAAGATGATCGTAATTCGGCTCGTTCGCGGGATCTTCCAGCTCCAGACCTTCATGGCTGATATGCCAGAGGTTTCTGTCGCGGCTGTAGCTGTTGTCGGAAGAGAACGGCAGGTTGATTCCCTTCTTTTTGCAGTAGGCAATTTCGTCCTCGCGGGACTGGAATTTCCAGACATCCGTCATACGCCAGGGAGCTATGATCTTCAGATCCGGCGCCAGTGCCTTGATTCCGAGTTCGAAACGGATCTGGTCGTTGCCTTTGCCGGTTGCACCGTGGCAGATGGCAGTAGCGCCCTCTTTGCGGGCAATTTCGACCAGCTTCTTGGCAATGCAGGGACGGGCCATGCTCGTGCCGAGCAGATATTTGTTTTCATAGACAGCTCCGGCCTTTACGCAGGGCATGATGTAATTGTCGCAGAAATCGTCCACGAGATCGATGACGTACAGCTTGGAAGCGCCGGAAAGTTTTGCTCTCTTGTCGAGGTTATCCAGTTCGTTTCCCTGTCCGCAGTCAATGCAGCAGCAGATTACATCATAATTGAAGTTTTCCTTCAGCCACGGAATGATAGCCGTCGTATCCAGACCGCCCGAATAGGCAAGTATTACTTTTTCTTTTTTCATATTGAATTCTCCCTTCCTTTAAACTTACATAAATATACAACATAGAAATGCAGTTTGCAAGCATTATTTTCCAATTTGACTTGATTAATATGCAGTTATAATGTATATTTATGAATGACGCGGGTCCATCTGCCATATTTCGGCTTTTCAGAACCGCATAACAAGTTTATAATCGAATTGTTTTGAACGGATAAAATGCCGTTCTGAAATTCAGAAGGGGAGAAAAAAATGATCAGGGCTGGAATTATCGGATCAACCGGATATGCCGGTGCGGAAATTGTGAGGCTTTTGCTTCAGAGGGATGATGTGGAAATTACCTGGTACGGATCCCATTCCTATGAGGGAGAAACTTTTTCTTCCCTGTACGGGAATTTTTATACGATGGCGGACGGCCCCTGTGCGGATGACGACATGGAGAAGGCATCGTCGGTTGCAGATGTTCTTTTTACGGCTACGCCGCAGGGCTACTGTTCTTCCCACGTCACGCGGGCCATGCTGGAACACTGCCGTGTGATCGACCTTTCCGGCGATTTCCGTTTCGCGGATGTTTCTACCTATGAGAAGTGGTACGGCATTCACCATATGACGCCGGAACTCGAGAAGGAAGCCGTATACGGGCTTCCGGAGATCAACCGGGAGAAGATAAAGAAAACGCATCTTGTCGCGAATCCGGGATGTTTTCCCACCTGTTCGTTTTTAAGCGTCTATCCGCTTCTGAAGGCCGGGCTTATTGATCCCGGCACGCTGATTATCGATGCAAAATCCGGTACCAGCGGCGCGGGAAGAGGCGCCAAGGTAGCGAATCTCTACTGCGAGGTGAACGAAAACATCAAGGCCTACGGCGTGACGACGCACCGGCATACGCCGGAAATCGAAGAGCAGTGCGCAAAGGTCTGCGGGAAACCCGTCGTGATCAGCTTTACGTCGCATCTGGTCGCGATGATGAGAGGCATTCTCGTGACGGCCTATGCTTCTCTTACGAAGGATGTTGATTATGATGAAGTGAAAAAAGCCTATGACAGCTGCTATGCATCCGAACGGTTTGTCAGAGTTCTTCCGAAAGGGAAAGTGCCGGAAACAAGATTTGTCGAAGGCAGCAATTTCGCGGATGTCAATTTCCAGATCGATGAACGGACGCACCGCATCGTGATGATGGGAGCAATCGATAATCTGGTGAAGGGCGCGGCCGGGCAGGCGGTTCAGAATATGAACCTGATGTTCGGACTAAAAGAGGACACGGGACTGAAACAGCTTCCCATGTTCCCGTAATAAATATGCAGGGAGAGGAAATGTCTGAGGAACTGATAACAATCCGTGCCATGACGGAAGAAGATTACGAAGGCGTCAGAGCGCTCTGGATGACCATCCGCGGTTTCGGCATCCGCGCCGTGGACGACTCCCGCGAAAACGTGATCCGCTTCATCAAGAGAAACAGGGGGATCAGCTGTGTCGCGGAAAAGAATCGAAAAATCATAGGGGCAGTGCTCTGCGGACATGACGGCCGCACCGGTTATTTTTATCATGTGTGCGTGGCGGAAACCGAAAGAAGGCAGGGCATAGGCGAGCAGATGGTAATCTACTGCAGGGAGGCTCTCGGCGCGGCAGGAATAGGCAAGGTCAGCCTGATCGCTTTCCGGGACAATGCAGCCGGGAACGCATTCTGGCAGAAGCTCGGCTGGATCAGCAGGGGCGATGTGAACTGCTACGATTATATTCTGAATGAAGACAATGTAACACATTTTATTCACTGAGGAGAACGGACAATGAGGATAATAGACGGCGGAATAACGGCAGCAAAAGGATTTGCAAGCGCAAGCTGTGCGGCCGGAATCAAATACAGCGGAAGAAACGATATGGCCATGGTGAGATCTTCCGTACCCTGCAGAGTCGCGGGCGTGTTTACGACGAATCTCGTGAAGGCCGCGCCGGTGCTCTGGGACAAAGCGGTTGCGGAAAAGGGAACGGCGGAGGCGATCGTCATCAATGCAGGAATCGCGAATGCCTGCACCGGAAAAGAAGGCATGGACTACTGTAAGAAAACGGCTCTCGCGGTAAAGGAAGAACTCGGGATTCCCTTCAGGCATGTCCTTGTCGCATCGACCGGAGTGATCGGCATGCAGCTTCCGATCGGGAAAATAGAAGCGGGCGTAAAAAAGATGTCCGGAACGCTTTCTCCTGCGAGAGAGGCGGCAACGGAAAGCGCAAAGGCAATCATGACGACAGACACGCGGAAAAAGGAAGCGGCCGTTACCTTTAAAATCGGCGGAAAGACAGTCACCATGGGAGGCATGTGCAAGGGCTCCGGCATGATCCATCCGAATATGTGCACCATGCTCGGGTTCGTTACGACCGATTGTCTGATTGATGAAAGACTTTTAAAGAAGGCACTGCGGGAGGATGTCGCGGACACGTTCAACATGATCAGCGTGGACGGCGATACTTCCACCAACGACACACTTCTTCTTCTCGCGAACGGGGAAGCGAAAAACCCGGAGATCAAAAAAGAAGGTCCGGATTATGAGACCTTTAAAAAGGCGCTTCGCTGTATCGACGAGACGCTTGCAAAAATGATGGCGGGAGACGGAGAAGGCGCAACGGCGCTGTTCGAAGTAAAGGTAAGGCATGCCAGAAGTAAAAAGCAGGCGAAGACGCTTGCAAAGTCCGTCATCACTTCGACCTTAACCAAGGCGGCGATATTCGGGCACGATGCCAACTGGGGAAGAATTCTCTGCGCGCTCGGTTATTCCGGAGAAAAATTCAATCCGGATAAGACAGAACTTTCGTTTCAGAGTAAGAACGGAAAAATCCTGATCTTTAAGAACGGCGTAGCGGCGGATTACAGCGAAGAAGAAGCCACAAAAATCCTTTCCTGCGATGCCGTCACGGCGATCGTCGACATTCATGCCGGGAAAGAGGAAGCGACGGCGTGGGGTTGCGACCTTTCCTACGATTATGTAAAAATCAACGCGGACTATCGTTCATAAAATGAAAAGGAGAAGCAAAACATGAAAATGGATCCGGAGATCATGCAGAAGGCGGAAACACTGATCGAAGCCCTTCCCTATATTCAGAGGTTCAACCGGAAGATCATCGTGGTCAAATACGGCGGCTCCGCCATGGTCGATGACGAACTGAAAAAACATGTCATTCAGGATGTCGTGCTGCTGAAGCTGGTCGGCTTCAAGCCGGTCATTGTTCACGGCGGCGGGAAGGAAATCAGCAGGTGGGCCGGAAAAGTCGGCATGGAACCGCGTTTTGTGAACGGCCTGAGAGTGACGGATGAACCGACAATGGAAATCGCGGAAATGGTTTTGAACCGCGTGAACAAAAGCCTGGTCCAGCTCGTGAACGAACTCGGCGTGAAGGCGGTCGGCGTCAGCGGCAAGGACGGCTGCATGATCCGCTGCAAAAAGAAACTGAGCGGCGGAAGCGATATCGGTTTTGTCGGCGAGATCACTTCCGTGGATCCGAAGCTGATCTATGATCTTCTGGAAAAGGATTTTCTCCCGATCATCTGCCCGATCGGATTTGATGAAGCCTATCAGAGCTACAACATCAATGCGGACGATGCAGCCTGCGCGGTCGCAAAATCGCTAAAGGCAGAGAAGCTTGCCTTCTTAACGGACGTGGAGGGCCTCTACAGGGATTTCAATGACAGAAATTCTCTGATTTCCTCCATGACCGCATCGCAGGCGGATGCCTTTATCAAATCGGGAAATCTGGGCGGAGGCATGCTGCCGAAGCTGGCAAACTGCGTGGATGCGGTGGAAAACGGGGTGTCAAGAGTCCATATCCTGGACGGAAGGATACCGCACTGTCTGCTGCTGGAAATCTTTACGAACAAAGGAATAGGAACCGAGATCACGGACGGGAAAGAGGAGGCTTAAGGGATGGCGGAAAACAATCTGATGCAGGAAGATATTTCGAAGGCTGAGAAAATACTTTATAAAACGTATAACCGTTATCAGGTGGTGTTCGATCACGGGGAAGGCATCCATCTGTATGACGAAAACGGTACGGAGTACCTGGACTTTTTTGCCGGCATTGCCGTGAACGCGCTCGGCTATCATTATCCGGGATATGACGAGGCACTGAAGAATCAGGTCGGGAAAATCCTGCATGTATCGAATTATTTCTATAACGAACCGGCGTTGCATGCCGGCGAAAAGCTCCTGAAGATTTCCGGAATGGATAAAGTGTTTTTTACGAATTCCGGTACGGAAGCGATCGAGGGAGCGCTGAAGATCGCCCGGAAATATGCGTTCAGCAAGACGAACGACACTTCCCGTTCCGAGATCATCGCCATGGAGCATTCCTTCCACGGACGCAGCATGGGCGCTCTTTCTGTGACCGGTTCGGAAAGCTACCGGACGCCCTTCGGACCGCTGATCCCGGGCGTGAAATTTGCAGCGTTCAACGATCTGGATTCCGTGAAGAAGCTGGTGAATGCGCATACCTGCGCGATCATCTGCGAGCCCATCCAGGGGGAAGGCGGCATATATCCGGCAACGGATGAATTCCTCAAAGGGCTGCGGGAGCTCTGCGATGAACACGATCTGATTCTCATTTTCGACGAAATCCAGTGCGGGATGGGAAGAAGCGGCAGATATTTTGCCTGGCAGTACAGCAACGTGAAGCCGGATGTGATGACGGTCGCCAAGGCGCTCGGAAACGGCGTGCCGATCGGCGCATTCCTTGCGTGCGGCAAGGCTGCCGATGTCATGAAGCCGGGAGACCACGGAAGCACATACGGCGGCAATCCGCTGGTCTGTGCGGCCGCGGATTTTGTGCTCGGTGCGTTTGAGAAGGACGATATTCTTTCCAATGTCAACTGTGTAGGCGCATATCTGAAGAATGAACTTCAGGAACTGAAAAAGATCTGCCCGCACATTAAGGATGTGAGAGGAAAAGGTCTTATTCTCGGCATGGAGCTTGATATTCCCGTCGGGCCTGTTATCCAGAAGGCGCTTTATGAAGAGCACCTGGTCCTGATCAATGCAGGATCCCATATCATCCGGTTTGTTCCGCCGCTTATCATCCGGGAAAGCGATGCAGACGATGCGGTGCGCAGAATCAAAAAAGTTCTTCTTTCAATCTGACGGGCGATATCCTTTATTCAGGAGGAAACGGAATGGTAACCGAAGACATGAAGATCCGTGATTATGCTGACGTGCTTTCATCGAAAGCACCGGTACCGGGCGGCGGAGGTGCGAGCGCGCTTGCAGGTGCACTTGGCGTGTGTCTGGGACAGATGGTCTGCAATCTGACCGCAGGCAAAAAGAAATATGCCGCGGTGGAGGAGGATATCGGGGGAATCCTAAGCGAAATGAAAGAACATGAGAGTACTTTTTTCCGACTGGCGGACCGGGATGCGGAAGTGTTCGGACCGCTTGCCAGAGCCTATTCCATGCCCTCGGAAACGGACGAGGAAAAAAAGCAAAAAGCCGATATCATGGAGAAGCTTCTCCTAAATGCCGCCGGGGTCCCGGTGAAGATCATGGAGGAAGCGGTCTCCGTGCTCGATGCGCTGAATTTTCTTGCCGAAAAGGGAAGCGTCATGGCGGTTTCCGATGTCGGGGTGGCTTCTCAGCTGATCCGGACGGCGCTTACCGGTGCCATGATGAATGTGAAGATCAATACAAAATCCATGAAGAACCGCGGGAAAGCAGAGGAGATCGACACGAAGGCACTGGAACTTTTAAAAGAGGGAACGGCAGGCGCGGATAAGATTTACAATAAGGTGCTTGCAGCGCTTTCCTGAACATGAAGAAGGGAGAAACGGACATGATCCTTTTAAAGGGGAAAGAAGTTTCCGATCAGATCAGAAAAGAGATCGCTTCTGTCCTTGAAAGCAGGAAGGACAGTATTCCCACGCTCGCGATCATAAGAGTCGGAGAGAAACCGGACGATGTTTCCTATGAAAGAGGTGCGACAAAAAAGCTGCGGGATTTCGGGCTGAATGTGAAAAACATTGTTTTTCCCGCGGAAATTGCGGATGCGGAATTTAAGAATCAGTTTGCCCGCATCAACGACGACCGGGAAGTAAACGGAATCCTTCTGCTGCGGCCGCTCCCGAAGACGATCGATGAAAAGGCGGTCGAGAGAATGATCAGTCCGGAAAAGGACATGGACGGAATCAGCCCTGTGAATATCGCGAAGGTGTTTTCCGGAGATGCCTCCGGATTTGCGCCCTGTACGGCGGAAGCGGTGATCGAGATCCTGAAACGGAACAACATTCCGATCGCGGGGAAAAAAGTGACGATCGTCGGACGGAGCATGGTGGTCGGCAGACCGCTTTCCATGCTGATGCTGAAGGAAAATGCAACCGTAACGATCTGCCACACGAAGACGGCCGATCTGAAGGCGGAATGCAGAAATGCGGATATTCTGGTTGCGGCGGCAGGAAAAATGAAAATGCTGGACGGCAGCTTCGTGAAGCAGGGAGCGGTCGTAATCGATGTGGGAATCAATGTAACGGAAGACGGGAAGCTGTGCGGCGATGTCGATACGGATTCCCTGGAAGGGACAGCGTCCATGGCCACTCCGGTGCCTGGAGGCGTCGGAACGGTTACCACTGCCGTACTGGCACGTCATCTGACGGCCGGATACCGGTAACCGTACGGGCAGTCTTTTCCTGCCAAACGGATTCGAGCAGGATAAGGCTTTTCATCTCCAAATCGTGCGCGGGCCGCGTGCCCCGAAGGGGCATAATTCCCTGTGCGGCTCTGTGCATCAGGAAAGAGAGCAGCTGACAAAAATCTCCCCGGATATAAATGTAACCATAGTGACACTTTGAAACTGATGTGTTATAGTATAATTAACCGGGGAGATAATTCTATACAAGCGTAACGGATCAAGTAAATTATTAAACCTGTTTTCTGCAGCTTTTACGGAAATCTCCCCAATCAGGGAGATTTTTTTGTCCGGAAATTCATTCGGTCAAAAGGGCGGAAAGGGGAGTAAAATGAAAAAATCAATTCTGGGGAAATTAAAAAGTCATGCCGCGTTTGTGATGGCTGCCGCACTGCTCGCAACAAATTTCAGCGGAACGGCCGGAGAGGTTTCCTATGCAAACGGCGGGAGGGTTGTAAAGTCCGGGGCGCTCTCGGTACCGGCGGCAGCAAAGAAGACGGAAGTAATCAGACTCGAAAATGAGGCGACCTCTTCCGATGTGATCCCGACGGAAGTGGAACTGGATGAAGAAGGAATTCTGCCCGACGGAATGGTCGGCGAGATCCCGGTCGCGACCAGATCCACGGCTTCCGATGCCACACCTTATAACCGAACCGTGGAAGTGGATGGAATTATGATCACGGTCAGGGCGGAAGCCGGTGTGATAAAAAATGCAAAGCATGTGACGCTCGATGCGGAAACAATAGAAGACGAGAGAATTGAAAACTCTTTTAAAGAACATGTCCTGACACCGGATGAGAAAGTAACGGCACTGAAGGCATTCGACATCCGCCTGACCGGCCCGGACGGCAGTACAGTGGAACCGGACGGGGAAGTGAAAGTATCGTTCTCAAATCTGCCGGAGGAGCTGACCGGCGCTACGGCATATTATCTCAAGGATGCAAAAAACTCCTTCGTACCGGAAAAGCTGGAGACGGAAAAGAAAGCCTCGGAATCAAGCTTCCAGACGACGCACTTTTCCTATTATGCGATCATCAGCACGAACAGACTGACTTATTTCAATCTCCATATAGACTACTACTATAAAAACGGCGAACGCATCCGCTCGGATGCGCCGTACGACGGACAGTATGCAGAAAATGCTACGTATCATGTCACATTCCCGGTTCTTTCGGGTTATACGCCGCATATGAAAAGCGCGGCGGGTGAGGTTAAAACGGACATAAGCGGGAGGCTGACGCAGGATACGTCTTATACCGTGATCTATGTTCCGAATGATACAGCCTATACCGTCGTCAACAGGATAGAACAGAAGAACAATGACGGAACAACTTATTTTACGGAGGAAACGGAAACCAGAAGAGGTGTCCTGGGCGATTATGCGGATACGACGCCGTCAAGAACCGATCTCTTAAGCAACGGATATGAAGCCACGGAACCGGCAAAAACCGTGATCGAACAGAACGGGACCACCGTGACCATTCTTTATACGATAAGGCGTTTCACACTGCGGTATGACAGTAACGACGGGACCTATGTCAATACCGTTTCCGGAATTCTCTACGGAACGAAGGCAACGGTCAGCGATGTCGTACCCGTAAAGACCGGCGCAAAATTTCTATACTGGTCAGAAGACCCGGAAAAGACTCCGTCAAAAAATGCAGGCCCTTATTATACCAATCCCGTGCAGACCGGTACCAGGATAACCTCCGATCATGTGACGGTCAGAACGGATATCACCCTGTATGCGGTCTATGACGCGACACTGGCCAACTATACGATCTGCTACTGGCTGGAGGGAATGGACAGCGACGGCAGACTTACGGGAAAATATGATTACATGGAATCCGTCACACATGAGGACTATGTCGGGACAAATGTGGGTTCCTCGGCGGAAGAAGGCGGGACCGACTACAAGTCATACACCTATTTCCAACTGAAGACGATCGAGAAAGCAAATGTCCAGGCAGACGGTAATTCGGTTGTGAATGTTTATTATGACAGGATTGTCTATACAATGGAATTTGATCTGAACACCCATGCCCTGGAAACCTTTAACGGTACTTATTCGTCGCTTCCGCAGGCGGATAACAACGTGAAACTGAATAAAGGCGGAACCGTTTATACCAGTGAACCAAACGCAGAGAGATATATCATTCAGGCAAAATACGAGCAGAACATCGCGGACAAGTGGCCGATGGCATCCGATTTTCAGAAGACAGCCGAAGGCTTTGTGTCTTCCCTGAATCCGACCTATGCCATGAATGCCTGGAGTGCAGAGAAAAATGCCGCAAATCCCGCATTCGGTGATTCTCTTTACGGATCGAAGAGAATAAAGATGAATCACGAAATCATTGCCGATCCCGAAAAGCCGGAAACGCACAGCGTGTTCTACTGCTACTGGAAGCCTTCGCCTTATATCGTGAACCTGCATTATATGCTGCAGAATTCGGACGGAACCGCATATATCGATGATCCGGATTATCTGATGTCGGGAAAGCCGGATGATATCAACACAATCTGGAGTGCCAAGAGTATTACGGGATATCGTTTTGTCACGAATCCGGATGCGCCGGCAAAAGACGGCAACAAAGACTGGCCGGCCGTTTATACGGAAACATGGGATGCAGCATATACGGTAAGGACCAGGACACATTATTTTTATTATGACCGTATCTCCTATGACATCAGCATGTACAACAGCGGGACGCTTGTTGAGAAGGAACCTGCACCGGTGTCCGGAGACAGACATACGTATTATGATATTCCGTTCGGTGCTTCCATTGCCGATAAGGATATCGGCGAACCGGAGAGGCCTGCGGGCGTTTCCGTCTATGCAAAATTCCTCGGCTGGTACACGACGACCGGAGAGAACGGAACACAGTTTGATTTTACAAATGCGGTCATGCCGAACCACAATCTGGTCCTCTGGGCGAAGTGGGGCATCCGGAAATTTACGGTAAGATTTGACACCGACACGACGGAAGGCGGATCGGTCGTAAACAATCAGACGATCGTTGAAGGCGGAAGGGCTGCGCATCCGGCAGATCCTTCCAGAGAAGGATACACCTTTGCGGGATGGTATACGGACCGGACATATGGAAAGGAATTCGATTTTAATACGGAGATACTGTCAGATACGACGGTTTATGCGAAATGGGAGAGGATCGCCAAATCCAGCTATACCGTCCGTTATCTGAAATGGGATGAGACGCAGCAGAAATGGACTGCATTGTTCCCGGAAAAAGGTCCGATCACGGCGCTGATCGGAGAACAGGTGGAAGAGACAGCACTGGGGCATGAGATTTATTATCCGGATCATGCCTATATCGCGCAGAGGATTGCCGGCGACACATCGAAAAATGTTCTGACATTCACGTACAGAGATGCCGAGTATGTATATTTTCAGATCAAGTATGTGGACGAAGAAGGAAAAACGGTCGATACGGATGAGCCTGTTCTGACGAAGCTTCACAGCATTGTTCTTTCGACATCCGGCACGACGCCGGTGCTCAGGGCACCGGACGGGTATGCTCTGAAAATTTCTGCCCTGACAGCCGAACTTTCCGCCGAGACCAGGGTCGAAGATCTGAAGGATAATATATTTGAAGTGCCGGTATATAAAATCTACAAAGTGACTTATGAACTTGGCGGCGGGGCATTCCGCAGAACCGATATGGGAGAAAACAAAAATCTGGATTCCTATACAAGATATACCGACACCTGGGAGGTCACGAGTCCGTACAGATCAGGCTATGTATTTGCAGGATGGGAGGGCACGGATCTTCCGGCTTACAGTGCGGCTGCTCCGGTTAATACGGTAACCGTAGAAAAGGGTGCCACCGGAGACAGAGTCTACATTGCCCACTGGACTATGGTGGCTTCACCCGGCGGCAGCGGCGGCGGTTCTTCCGGCGGAGGTACCATCAGAACAAACGGAACAGGAACGGTCATAACCCCGGAACCGGTTCCGCAGTCTCCGGATCCCATGGCGCAGGAAATTGGCGATGAAGAGATTCCGCTCGGAGGACTTCCGAAGACCGGAGAAAGAGAGTATGGGGAGATCATCGGCATGATTCTCATGGGCTTTCTTTTTTCGGCTGCAGTCCTGAAAAAAAGAACAACTGAGAAGTAAGAGGCAGGGACAGGAAACGAAGTAAAAAACGGACTGCAGAAAAACTGCAGTCCGTCAGCATTTACGGATTCGGAATTTTTACAGAACGATCTTTCTGATCTGTTCGAGCGCTTTTCTGACCGGAGGGAGGCAGAGAACAAATACGGTGACGGCAGCTTCGGCTCCGAGATATGAGAAGTTATAGATAAACGGATACAGGAAGGCAAGCGCCTTCGGAAAATTTTCCGGCATGCTGCTCATCCAGAAAAGATATCCGCCCAGAACATGAAACAGGCCGCGCACGAGGACTGCAAGGAGATATCCTTTTATAAGCCCGTCCTTTTTATCGCGGAAGAAACCGGCAAGACCGAGAGAAGCAAACGCCAGCAGGTAATCGCAGCACATCTGAAGTATGTTCAGAAAATAAGGCTCCTGAATGAACTGAAGGAGCCCGTACGCGAATCCCGTGATCACGCCTGCTTTCACGCCGTACCAGTAGCCGGTGAGACAGATGAACAGCATGGAAAAAAGCGTAACCGATCCGCCGAACGGAAGCTTGAACAGCTGAAAATACGATGCGATGAACGAGAGCGCAAGTGCTGCCGCGCATACGGTAAGATGCTTCGGTGAAACGAAAACATTTGCTGCGGTTTTAACTTTCTGTGACATAAAAAATCCTCCTTTTTTTTTACAGGAGGGGAGTGTGAAAATACGATCTGCTTCCTTACGCCGGCATTATCCGGTTCAAGTGATAAGGGTTCGGTTTACACCGTTCTCAGCAATGGCTCCCCTAGCGTTTATTGCGTTTTCAGGGGAAATTATAGTATAGGACGCAGCGTTCGTCAAGTTTCGCGGAATATCCCTTGTTTTTCAGCGGATTTTTGATTAAAATGAAAATGCAGACCAGACGGCGTCCTGATGGGAGGATGCCGTGAATAAAAATATAGTAAAGACGGCTTTGATTTTACTGATTCTGCTGACAGCTGGTTTTACATACAGCTGCAGCAGGTTGAAACGAATCGATGATTTTTCACATGCGAACACGGAAACCGCAGCAGTGAAAGAAACGGCGGGGAAAAGCGTCACGGACGGCAGCGGAAATGTATCAGGTGCATCGTCATCCGAGGCGAAAATCCCGGAGACTGTTTCTGAAAAGAAAAAAATTGTCTATGTCTGCGGGTGCGTAAAGAGTCCGGATGTATATGAACTGAAACCTGGTGCCAGAATCATAGATGCGGTCTCTGCGGCAGGAGGTTTTGCGGATGGAGCTGCATCCGATTATCTGAACCTGGCAGAGCCTGTCGCGGACGGAATGAAAATTTATGTTCCGACTGTTCAGGAAGTAACGGAAGGAACGGTTCCGTATAAAACAGGAGATCTTCAGAAAACGATGTTTTCCGCGGACGGATCAGCTGATCCGTCCGGCAGGGAAAAAGTGAATATCAATACTGCATCGAAGGAAGAACTGATGACTTTGAGCGGAATAGGAGAAGTCAGAGCGCAGGGTATCATCGATTACAGAAACGGAAACGGAAAATTCCTGAAACCGGAAGATCTCATGAAGGTTTCCGGCATCAAGGAAGGTTCGTTCAGTAAAATCAGGGATCGCATCATCGCGAACTGAAAGAGGCCGTCTTGACTTCGATAAGGAGAAGACATGACCAGAGTACTTGTGGTGGATGACGAGAAACTGATTGTGAAAGGAATCAAGTTCAGCCTGGAACAGGACGGAATGCAGGTGGACTGTGCGTACGACGGAGAAGAGGCAATCAATCTGGCAAAGCAGACGGAATACGATGTCGTGCTTCTGGATGTGATGCTGCCGAAATTCGACGGCTATCAGGTATGTCAGGCTATCCGGGAGTTTTCCGAAATGCCTGTGATCATGCTGACCGCCAAGGGCGGCGATATGGATAAGATCCTCGGCCTTGAATACGGCGCGGACGATTACATTACCAAGCCGTTCAACATTCTCGAGGTCAAGGCAAGAATGAAGGCGATTATCCGCCGGAATTCCAGAAACATGAAAAAAGATCAGCCGGAAACCAGTGCCGTTACAGCCGGAGATCTCCGTATGGATATGGACAGCCGGAGGGTATTTATCGGTGAAAAGGAAATCAATCTGACAGCCAAGGAATTTGATATTCTTGAACTGCTGGTGACGAATCCGAATAAAGTATACAGCCGTGAAAAGCTGCTGACACTGGTGTGGGGAAACAAGGCCCAGGAATCCGGAGATGTCCGTACGGTGGATGTTCATGTGCGGCGTCTGAGAGAGAAGATCGAACCTTCACCGAGTGAACCCAGGTATGTTCATACGAAGTGGGGAGTCGGTTATTATTTCAGAGCGTGAAATATAAAATGAATATACATATCATCACGGTCGGAAGTCTGAAGGAAACCTTCTGGAAGGATGCCGTAAAGGAATATGCGAAACGTCTTTCCGGATATGTGCGTCTTACCATCACGGAGCTGAAGGATGAAAAAACGCCGGCCAGGGCTTCCGCTGCGGAAGAGCAGAAAATCAAAGACACAGAAGGAAAAAGAATCCTCGCGGAGATGAAGGAGGATTCTTTTGTTGTTGTACTTGAAATCAGGGGAAAGCGATATTCTTCGAAAGAGTTTGCAAAGACAGTGGAAAACTGGGAAGTGAGGAGCAGGGGAAATCTTGTTTTTGTCATCGGCGGTTCCCTCGGACTGTCCGCCAAAGTGCTGGACAGAGCGGATGAAAAAATAAGCTTTTCGGATATGACATTTCCGCATCAGCTTATGAGGGTCATTCTGCTGGAACAGATCTACAGGGCATACCGGATCAAAAACGGGGAGCCGTATCATAAATAGGTCCGTATCCGGTTCTCCGGTTCGGGAATGCGGAAGATCTGCGGAGCTGCTTTTCTTTACACGGAACGCTGTTTTTGGTATAATTAGCTAAATGTCATGGCAGGGAGGTCATCCGTATGGCGGAAGAAATCGAAAACGGGAAACATCAGGTCGGAAACGTATGCATAGCCGATGAAGTCGTTGCAATCATTGCAGGACTGGCAGCTACCGAGGTGGAGGGAGTCGATTCCATGGCGGGCAATATTACAAACGAGCTGGTCGCGAAACTCGGTATGAAGAATCTGTCCAGAGGCGTCAAGGTGGAAGTCACGGAAGAACATGTAAGCGTGGATCTTTCGCTGAACGTCAAATACAATTACAGCATTCCGCAGATCTGTTCCGAAGTTCAGGAAAAGGTGAAGAATGCAATAGAGAACATGACCGGTCTCAAAGTACTGGAAGTCAATGTGAAAATTGCGGGTGTCAGCATCGCATAAGAATTCGCCAGGGGGACGGGCGCGTGCCTGCCCTCCTGTTTTATGCGCAGGGGAGCGAGAGGAAATTATGCTGCTGACGCAGCATCGCTCCCCGCGCAAAAAGCAGGAGACGAAAAGCCTTCTCCTACTCGATCATCAGTATTCCGTAAATGCGCCACCTGTGCCCGGATAGGTAGTGACGCATTTAACGGAATGCGCAGTGCCGCGCAGGAAATTTATACCCTTCGGGGCATGCGGCCCGCGCGAAAAGCAGGAGATGAAAAAGCCTTCTTCTGCTTGATCACAGGGCCAGGCAGGAAAACGGAAAGTATTTTCGGTCATTTCCGCCGGATCAATAAAAGATTTACCGGAATGAGGAAAGATAAGCGGATCTCAGGATCCGCTTATTATTAAGAACGGAAAGAACGCATATGGATGAACGCAGCAGAAAGAAAGACGAATCGTATGTCAGGAAAATCGCCCTGTACGGGATGCTGATTGCGCTTGCCATGATCCTGAGCTTTGTGGAAACGCTGATTCCGATTTCGCTCGGTATACCCGGGATCAAGATCGGTCTTGCGAATCTGGTGACGATCGTATGCCTTTATTCGATGGGTACCGGCGGCGCTTGTGCCGTCACGCTGGTAAGAATCATACTCACCGGTTTTTCCTTCGGGAATCCGTTTTCCATGATCTACTCGCTGTGCGGTGCGGCGTTCAGCCTTTCTTCCATGATCGCGGCGAAGAAAACGCATCTTTTAAGCACGGCCGGTGTCAGCATTCTGGGAGGCGTGATGCACAATGTGGGTCAGATCACGGCTGCAGCCCTGATCGTCAGAACACCCGGCATTTTCTGGTATCTGCCGGTACTGATGGCTGCGGGGATTGCTTCCGGCGGACTGATCGGAGTGCTTTCCGGCATAATCATAAACCGGCTGAAACCGCTGATCCGGGAAATATCCGGACAGAACGGAAAGAGTTCCGGCTGACAAGTCTGCTGGACAAGGGTGATATACTGAAAATTAAGGCAGGTTTCATAAAGAACGAAAGGAAGTTAAAAAATGAGCAGAACAAAGGTTGATATTATCTCAGGATTTTTAGGCGCGGGGAAGACCACGTTTATCCGCAGACTCCTGGACGGAGCCGTAGCAAAGGAAAAAGTGGTGCTGATTGAAAACGAGTTCGGAGAAGTCGGAATAGACGGAGGATTTCTGAAGGATTCCGGCATACAGATCAAGGAAATGAATTCCGGATGCATCTGCTGTTCTCTGGTCGGCGATTTTTCTTCTTCGCTTAAGGAAATTCTCACGAAGTTTGCACCGGACAGGATCATTATCGAACCGAGCGGCGTAGGAAAACTTTCCGATATCATGAAGGCTGTTTACAATGAGGAAACGGATCTTCCGGTGGAACAGAATTCGGCGGTAACGCTTGTCGATGTCAAAAAATGCAAAATGTATATGAAGAACTTCGGTGAATTTTTCAATAATCAGATCCAGTTTGCAACGACGGTGGTGCTGAGCAGAACGGATGTGGCAGACAGTGCGGCAGTCGATCAGGCAGTGCAGATGATCAGAACGGTCAATCCCACGGCAACCGTCATAACGACTCCGATTGCCCAGCTGTCCGGGAAGAAGCTTCTCGAGATACTCGAGAAACCGGTCGATTTGAAAACGGAGCTTCTGAAGCAGATCAAGGATGAAGATGAAGACGACGATGAATGCGAATGCGGACATCACCATCATCATCACGATCATGAAGACCACGATCATGAAGATCATGATCATGAAGATCATGATCATGAACATGAGCATCACCATCATCATCACCATCATGATGCGGATGAAGTCTTTACCAGCTGGGGACTCGAAAATGTACCGGCCATGACAGAAGATAAATTAAAGGGTATTCTCGGAAAGCTTTCCGAGACGACGGACTTCGGCACTGTAATCCGTTCCAAGGGAATGGTTCCGTCCGATAAAGCAGGAGAGTGGCTTTATTTCGATCTGGTACCCGGAGAAGTTGAAATCCGCAGGGAATCGCCTGATTATACCGGAAAGGTATGCGTAATTGGCTCCGATCTCAAAGAAGATGCGCTTGAAAAGGAGTTTAAAGGTTAACTATGGACGGATATGAGGATGAGACCAGAACCCCGGTTTTTTTGATCAACGGTTTTCTTGAGGCCGGGAAAAGCAGATTCCTTAAGTTCACGATGGATCAGCAGTATTTTCAGACAGAGGGAAAGACGCTTCTGATTGTCTGTGAGGAAGGCGAAGAGGAATTTGACGACGCATTGCTCAGACGCACGAAGACGGCGGGAATCTTCATCGAGAGTTTTGAGGAAATGACAAAGGAGCAGCTGAAGAAGCTGGAGGAAGAATACCGGCCGGAAAGAGTCCTGATCGAGTGGAACGGGATGTGGCTTCAGAATACGCTGGAAATTCCCGACGAGTGGTTCATCAATCAGCAGATTACGATCATCGATACTTCGACGCTGGATCTTTATCTTAAGAACATGAAGCCGATGATGGGACCGATGTTGAAGAATTCGGAACTGGTCATCTGCAACAGGGCGGACGGATTCGCAGAGGAAAAACTGGGAAACTATCATCTGATGATCAAGGCCATGGCGCCCAATGCGGAGATCGTTTTTGAAGGAAAGCAGGGAGAGATCAGGGGAGATTTCAGCATTGATCTTCCTTATGATCTGAAGTCGGACAGGCTGGTTATCAGGCCGGAGGACTACGGAATCTTTTATGTGGATTCCATGGACAGAACGGAAAAGTACGACGGAAAGACAGTCGAGTTTACGGCACAGGTTCTGCGGCCGAACGGGGTTCAGGCAAACTGTTTTGTTCCGGGCAGAAAGGCCATGACCTGCTGTGAGGTGGACATGCAGTTTCTGGGGCTCATGTGTTATTACAAGGGCGCCGATAAGCTGAAGAACCGGGACTGGGTGAAGATCACGGCAAGAATCAGGAACGAAGAGAATAAGGAGTATGACGGGGCAGGGCCGGTTCTGTATGCATCGGAAGTTATTCCGGCTGAACCGATCAAGGAAGTTGTGCAGTTCTGAAATCATCTGCGGGACGGGCGTGATGCCCGTCCCGTTCTTTGTTCTGCGTAAAAGACAGCCGCTCTGTCACTGATGCGCTCTGGTAAACTCGCACGGACGCATTCCGATGGAATGCGTGTCGCTCACAACGCACGCATAAAAACGCGGCGTGCTGTTCGCTCGTGCTCGTTAACCTGCGCGCAATGTGACAATAGCGGCATGTCTTTTACGCAGGCCCTGAACCGGACGGAGAAAAGGAAACCGGCCTGAGGCGCATAAGGCGTCGCTTATCTGAGCACGAGTGAGGCACGCACAAAGCAACTATGTGCGCAGCCGAACGACGTGTCCGTTTTTACGGACACCCGTGCGAAGTTAGCAGAGCCGTCAGCGCCGAATGGCCGGCTTATCGTTTATCCGTCATGAGCAGGACTGCGGCAAATATCCCGCAGCATGCACAGAACAAAGAACGGGACGGGCTTAAGGCCCGTCCCGGAAAGTAAGAACAGAAGAAAATCAGTAGGAAGGCACCGGTGTCGGACGGGCCTTGTCGAAAACATCAGCCGCATTGAAAAGATCCGCAGTCTTGGACTTGGTCGGATTCTGGATATCCTCCCACATTCTCAGACCATCCAGATTCCTTCTTCCCTGACGAAGATAATTGCTTCCCATCTGAACGTAATACTGATTGGAATCGACGTTGCAGAAATAGCGGAAGCCTACCTTCTCAAGATACTGATATTTCTCATTGGTCGTTTTGTAAGGATGCCAGTCACCGATATCGGCACCGAACGCATAAAGAATAATGTCCGTTCCGCCGATCAGCTTTCCGACGCGGTCCTGCCATTTCCCCATATCGGTCTGGAGTTCCTTGAGACTTTCTTTCCCGTAATCCTTGTGCCCCCAGCTGTGGGAAGCAAGCTCCCATCCGTCGTCCCTGAGGCACTGGGCAACCTTGCCGACGGTTATCCGGTCCTGCTCGATGTTCGCATTCTTTCCCTCGTAGGCCTGGTCGGTACGGTAGCCGAACACACCGTTATAGCCGGTGACGGCAACAACCCCCTTTGCGCCCTTGTAGGAAAAATCGGGATGCTTTGTGACAAAATCATCCAGCAGCGGAACAACATCATAGGAACCCACGGAAGTCGTGCCGTCGTTCATGATCATCTCGTTCTTGGGCTTTCCGTCCGTCCCGACAATCAGATCCTTGGCAAATCCGTGTCCGTCCATGTATTCGTAATAGCAGACATCATCCTGGGAAAGAACAAAGGCCTTCTTGTCAGGCGGCAGCATGATGTTCCCCTCGACCATTTTTTTGCCGCCCTTTTCCGTATCATCCGTTTCATAGGCGATGTCATGAAGACTCACAAGAACAAATCCCTTGTCGTACATCGACTGAAGAATCTTTTCGAACTCGTCCTTTGTGGTCATGACCTGGTTGTAGCCGGTCGCCTGTTTGCTTCCGTCAAAGGCCTTGGACGTATCCATGATCAGCGTGTGGAAAAACACATGCGTGATCTTGTGAATGTCCTGTTTGACCAGTTTGCCTTTCTGCTCTTCATATTTTGCGAGAGCAGCCTGTCCTTCGGCGCCCTGTGCCACCTTTTCATTGGAACGGATCAGCTCCATTGCCCCTTCATAGTCATACTGCTGGGCTTTTTTCTCCGCATCCGCAAGAATTTTTATTCCGGGATCCGCAGTCGTGGTCGGAGGCTCGGGAGCGGTTGTCTGCAAAACCGTGGTTTCGGCGGCATTGGTCCCGTGCGAGGCAAAGCGGATTCCTTTGATCTTTCCGGATGAAAGAATGACTGTAATGAGGATCAGAAGAACGATCAGCATGAAAATCGGGAACTTGGGAGCATGATGTCTGCGGGAACGGGAACGATACCGTCCGCGCGAGGAAGCACGGTTCAGTGATTCATAGTTTATGTTGGACTGCATTTTAATTACCCCTTTATGCAAGAAAAACACCTGCTTTTCATAAGCAGGAATAATTTACATAATTATAATACGGGCATGGCTGAAAAACAACCGTGTCTTTACTTTAAGGTTTTAGTGTGTTAAAATCTTAAAGTATGAAAAAGAAACATCTGCGGAGGTTATCATGAACGACAAAATACGGACGGAAGCCGTGGATCATCTGTTCCAGGCAATTCTCACGCTGAAGAATCCCGAGGAATGCTATGCTTTTTTTGAAGATGTCTGTACGGTAAACGAACTGCTTTCGCTTTCGCAGCGCTACGAGGTCGCAAGGATGCTTCGGGAAAAGAAGACATACCTGGAGATAGCGGAGCAGACCGGCGCCTCGACAGCGACGATAAGCCGTGTAAACCGTTCCCTGAATTACGGCAATGACGGATATGATCTTGTGTTCAGGCGGATTCCGGATGCGCACAAAGAGAAAAAAAGCGGGAAAGAATGATCCCGCTTTTTTTCTGCACATTCCGCATTATTCTTTTTCCTTCTTATGGTTCCCTTTTGCGGGAACCTTGTCCTTCATGATTTCATCTGCAATCTGTTCGATCATCTGTTTTTTCAGATAGGCATCCATCGCGAGCTCGCATATGAATGAAAACAGGACCAGATAATTTCTGGAATCCTCGGAGCAATTTATGCCTTTTATTTCGGCGGCCGCTTTGCTATACTTGTCCTTGATATCCGATTTCATGTCCTTCATGTTCTTTTCGTTCAGCCGGAGGATTGTTTCATAGATTTCCTCGAGCTTCGGCTTCGCTCCGGAAGGATCTGAACTGAAATATTCCGAAGTCATCGGCCCGAAAAGAGTCTCGATATCCGAGAGGGACAGGATGTTTTTAAAATAGAAGATGCATATCAGGAGAAGCATGTGTTCCCGGGAATACTTTTTCTTCTCCGGTGCGGGGAGCAGGCGGTTCTTGGCATAATTGTTGATCATGGTCTTGGTAAGCGCTTTTTCATCCGGAGAACGCATGCTGCATTTCAGGCGGTCGTCCAGGAAGGACGTGACCTGATCCATGTACAGATCAATGTCGGGAATATCGCCGATATGGATAAAAGAGTAACCGTCCACGCGGGTCATGAGATCTTCGATGATTTCTTTGTTCGTTTTCATAGAACGCCTCCGTTAAATTCAATAATTACATTATATAGTATTTAAAACCATATAACAAGGAAGAAATGCCGCATGAATAAATTTGACACATTAAATGATAAACAGAAGGAAGCCATGTTCTGCACGGACGGACCCGAACTTATTCTTGCCGGAGCCGGATCCGGTAAGACGAAGGTCCTGACGCACAGAACCGCTTATCTGATCGAGGAAAAGCATGTGAATCCGTGGAATATCATGGCCATTACATTCACGAACAAGGCGGCCGCGGAAATGCGGAGCAGGGTCGACGCTCTCGTCGGGAACGGATCGGAAGAAATCTGGGTTGCCACGTTTCATTCCACCTGCGTGAGAATTTTAAGGCGTTTTATCGACCGGATCGGCTATGACAATCACTTCACCATTTACGATGCGGACGACCAGAAGACAGTGATGAAGAAAATATTCAGGGAGAAAAACCTGGATACGCGCGTCTTCAAGGAGAGAAACGTACTGGCCGCGATATCCTCTGCCAAGGACGAACTGATCGGGCCGGAGGAATATAAGCAGCAGGCATCCGGGTACGGAGAAGAGCGTACGGCTGAATGCTATGCCGTCTATCAGGCGGAGCTGAAGAAGAACAATGCGCTTGATTTCGACGACCTGATCGTCCTCACGGTCCGTCTTTTCAGAACCTGTCCGGATGTCATTTCCTATTATCAGGAACGGTTCCGCTACATCATGGTCGATGAATACCAGGATACCAACACAGCACAGTTCAAGCTTGTGGAGCTGCTGGCCGGAAAATACAAAAATATCTGCGTTGTGGGCGATGACGACCAGTCCATCTACAAGTTCCGCGGCGCGAATATCGGGAACATCCTTCATTTCGAGGATTCCTATCCGGGGGCAAAGGTCGTGAAGCTTGAGCAGAACTACCGATCGACCGCCAATATCTTAAATGCCGCAAATGAAGTGATCCGGAACAACAGAGGCAGGAAGGACAAGCATCTCTGGACATCAAAGGGAGACGGCGGGAAAGTAAAGATCTACCGGTATCCGAGCGCGGTCGAGGAAGCGAAGGGCGTCATATCGGAAATAAAGAACGCCGCTTCCGGCGGAGATTATTCGAACTTTGCGGTGCTTTACCGGACCAACGCGCAGTCGCGCCTGCTGGAAGAAAAATGTGTTTCCTTCGGTGTCCCGTATCAGCTGGTCGGCGGCGTGAACTTTTATCAGAGAAAGGAAATCAAGGATATCCTGGCGTATCTGAAAACGATCGCGAACGGAAGGGACGATCTTGCCGCCATGCGCATCATCAATGTCCCGAAAAGAGGAATCGGCGCCGCGGGGATAGGCAGGATAACGGTATATGCGGAGGCGAACGGCTTAAGCTTCTACGATGCATGCGCAAGCGCCGTGAAAATGAAGGTGCTCGGGAAAAGTACGGATAAGGTTGCAAAGTTCACGGAATTCATTGAGAATCTGCGGAAAAAGGCAAAGGATATGCCGGTTACGGACCTGATCGACGAGATCATGGATAAGACCGGCTACCGCGAAGAGCTGCTTGAGGAAGGGGAAGTCGAGGCCCAGACCAGAACGGAGAATATCGAGGAACTGAAAAGCAAGGCAGCATCGTTCGAAAATGAAACAGCGGAAGACAGCGGACGGGATGAAGACGAAAACGGAATTCCGGCGGGAAATGCGGACCTTACGGTGCTTGACCGCTTCCTTGAGGAAGTCGCGCTGGTTTCCGATGTAGACCGGATGGAGGACGGAAGCGGCAGAGTGACGCTCATGACGCTTCACGCCGCGAAGGGGCTGGAATTTCCCGATGTTTACATTACGGGAATGGAGGACGGGCTTTTTCCCGGCAATATGAGCATTGCCGCGGCGGATGAGGGGGAACTGGAAGAGGAACGCAGACTCTGTTACGTCGGAATCACGAGAGCGAAGGAACGTCTTACGCTGACATGGGCACGTCAGAGAATGGTAAACGGAGAGACAAGGTTTTCGGATATTTCCCGCTTTTTAAAGGAAATCCCGGGTGAATATACGGAGGAAAAGGACTTTACCGGGGACGACGAGGCATATTCCTCTTACGGGCGGAACGCAGAGTACCGCCGGAAAAAGGAACCGGATGCGGAAAGAGAATACGGCTCCGCACTTCCGTGGGAAAATGTTCCGGCATCTTCCGCACCGAAGAAAGAAAAAGCAAAGCCGCCGAAACCGATCCTGTTCGGCAAAGAATTCAAGGTTACGAAGGCGGACCATCTTGAATACGGGAAGGGAGACCGGGTGCGGCATTTCAAATTCGGGGAAGGAACCGTTCTTTCCATTGTGAACGGCAGCAGGGATTTTGAAGTCACGGTGGATTTCGACAGCCACGGCGTCAAAAAAATGTTTGCCGGATTTGCCAGGCTCGAGAAAGTATGAAAAAGCTCCTGCATTGATTTCGGTCCTGTTCTGTGCTATATTGATATGGAGTTTTGTATCAAAAACGAAAGGCGGGACCTGAACCTATGGGAAACTTCGGAAATTTGAATATGATGAGCAGAGATGCCATGACAAAGGTGGAGGATTTCATGAACGGACTGAACAATCAGGTGGCAAATTCCAAGCTGAATGAACTGATTCATAAAAAAGAAGAGGAAGACAGCAAGAAGAACACGCTTCTCTGGATTCTGGCAATCATCGGCATTGTTGCGGCTGTGGCCGGAATCGCATACGCGGTCTACCGTTTCTTCACGCCCGATTATCTGGATGATTTCGAAGATGATTTCGACGATGATTTTGAAGACGACAGTTTTGACGATGAAAAGAAGGCAGGTACCAAAGCCAAAACCGAATGAGAGAAGAAGGGGATAAAGGAGAGCGCTGCGTTTTATGCGTTGTCTTTCATGCCGAAATTTTTTAAATGAAGCGCGTCAGAATTCTGACGCGCATTTTTTTACGGAGCGGAAGATGAAAAAAGGAGAAATCGGGAACGGAACCGTAGGAACCACCCTGTATCCGGACAGAGGATTTATCGAAACGCCGGACGGGAAGGTTTCCCTGAAGCATGTCATACCCGGTCAGACCGTCGAATACAGGATCATAAAAAAACGCAAGGGGACCGGAGAAGGAAAAATCCTTAAGGTTCTCTCAAAGTCCCCGCTGGAAACAGAGACGGATTCCTGTCCGCATGCCGACAGGTGCGGCGGCTGTCTCTATCAGACAGTGCCTTATGACGAACAGCTGCGCATAAAGGAAGCTCAGGTAAAAAAACTTCTGGCGGATTTTGCAGATGAATGCAGCTGGGAAGAAATCATCGGGAGTCCGCTGGAAAAAGCATACCGCGCCAAAATGGAATATACCTTCGGCAATGAATATAAGGACGGGCCTATTTCTCTCGGACTTCATCGAAGGGACAGCCGCTTTGACATCATCCCCGTTCCGGAATGCAGGATCGCCCATTCGGATTTCGGGAAAATTCTTTCCGAAACGCTGCATTATTTTGAAACTCAGGATGTTTCGTTTTATCATAAAATGGACCATGAAGGAATCCTGCGTCATCTAGTCATCAGACGGGGACAGAAGACAGGAGAAATCTTAACTGATCTCATTACGGCATCCGGTCTGGAAAAAGAGCTTCTGTCCGGCTGGAAGGAGCGGGTCCTTTCCCTTAAAACGGAAGGTGAGATCTGCGGCATTCTTCACACTGTAAATGATTCCCTGTCCGATGCGGTCATTGATCAGGGAACGGAGATCCTGTACGGAAGGGACTGTTTTTACGAGGATATCCTCGGGCTGCGGTTCAAGATCACGCCGTTCTCTTTTTTCCAGAACAATTCCGGCGCCGCAGAGCTTCTTTATCTGAAGGTGAAGGAGTATGCCGGCGATATCGGCGGCATGACGATATTTGATCTCTACTGCGGGACCGGGACAATTTCCCAGGTGCTGTCCCGTTACGCGAAGCAGACGGTCGGCGTGGAAATTGTAAGCGAGGCCGTAAAAGCGGCAGAGGAAAATGCGGAGAGGAACGGGATACGGAACTGCACGTTCAGAGAGGGCGATGTGCAGGCTGTTCTGGAAGAGACCGCCGTAAAGCCGGATATGATAGTGCTGGATCCGCCCAGGGAAGGCGTTCATCCGAAGGCACTTTCGCTGATTGCTTCCTACGGTGTTGAAAGGATTGTCTACATTTCCTGCAAGGCGACCAGCATGCAGAATGATCTGACGGTGCTCAAGGACTACGGGTACCGGGTAAAGAAAATCTGCTGCGTGGACATGTTCCCGCAGACGCCGAATGTGGAAACCGTGTGCCTGCTGACCCGCAGGAATTCGTGATGTCTGTCTCCCGGAAGACGTGGAGAAGGGCGATTTGCCACTCGTTTGCCATCGTGATCTGAAATCGGAAAAATGAAATTCAAGTCTGCAGAAACAGAGAAAGAGGGAAAAAGATGTCTGCTGATACAAAGACGAATACGGAGATTGATGACGATGCAGTTTTTGAAAAGGACTTTTTTGTCGAACTTGAAGATGTAAAAATTCACTGCGTGGAAACCGGAAGCGGGATCCCGCTGATCCTGCTGCACGGGAACGGAGAAGATCTGCATATATTCGACAGACAGGCGGCTGAACTGAAAGGAAAATACCGGGTCATCCGGCTGGACACGAGAGAACACGGGCTTTCCGTTCCGCATCCGGATGCGGGAAAAGAAGAACTGAGTTTCCGTGAGATATCAGGTGACATTACAGGCGTGATGGATGCTCTCGGTATAGAGAAGGCAGCTTTCCTCGGTTTCAGTGACGGTGCCAATGCAGCCCTGAAAACTGCAGTGCTTTATCCGGAGCGTGTCCTGGCCGTTGTTTCCGTCGGCGGAAATGCGGACCCGTCCGGGCTTAAATTTTCCTTCTATCTGGAAGTCTATCTGAAATGGCTTCTCTGTTATCTGCCGGCGCTGCTCCTTCCGGAGGGAAAGCGGGACAAATACCGGAGAAAAAGAAGACTGTGTAACCTTATGCTTTATCATCCGCGGATTACGGGAGCCGATCTCGCCGGAATCAGGGCGCCTGTCTTAATCCTTACCGGCGATCGTGACATCGTACCGGAGCGTCATTCCAGGTATCTGAAGCACAGAATAAAGAATTCAAAGCTGATCGTTTTTGCCGATGCAGTCCACACGGCCATGTTCGGAGAGCAGGGCCCGGAGTACATGTCTGCCATTCAGACCTTCCTGGATCGGGTACTTTGATCCTGCAGATGAGAATCGGTTTTGCTGCCAATGTTCGGAAAGCAGGGTCCGGAATACATGTCTGCCATTCAGATATTCCCGGACAGGGACTATGTTGGTATAAATGATCAGCCTGCATGTTCTGCAAAAAATATGAGGGTACGAGGCGCATAGGGGCAAAGCCCCGTAGCCGCGTACCCTCATTATTTTTTGCAGATATAACCGGTCCATTCACTCACTTCGCATTCATGGTCTGCGAAACAACATTCTCCATAATATCCTTTGTCATCTGCCCCGGCACATATCCGAAGACCTTCCCGTCCTTATCGATCATAAACGTTGTCGGAAATGCGGAAACACCGTACTGTATCTGCATGCTTCCCTTTTCATCCAGCAGGACCGGGAAAGTGTAGCCATGATCGGCGAGGAAATTTTTTACGTAATCCGCATTTCCCTCTTTACCGACATTGAGGCCGGCTATGCCGAGGACGATCAGGTCGCCGGAATTTCTCCCGTACTCTTCATACAGTTTCTGAATGTCCGGCATTTCCGCCTTGCAGGGAGGGCACCAGGTCGCCCAGAAGTTTAAGAAAACAATTTTTCCTCTGTAGTCGGAAAGATGATGCGAGTTTCCGTACTGATCGGTGAAAGTAAAATCGGGAGCGGCCGGATTTGATTTCTGCGCGGCCTTTTCGGCAGTGCTTTTTTCGGAAGCGGTTTCTTTGGAAGCGGAAACGGCAGCCGTTCCTTTTGTTTCCGCTTTTGCAGCAGCTGTTTCCTTTGTTTCCGCCTTTGCAGCCGCTGTTGTTTGCGTTGCTGCTTCCGCGGTTTTAACGCTGCCGGGAGAAGACAGATACTGCGTCAGATTATTCATGAAGCCGGTCATGGTGAAAAGTCCCATGGCGATCAGAAGACCGGCACTGATCTTCACCGTATAGAGGACCGCATTCTTATGCTTTGCGAAAAAGCCGAGCACGGCATCCGTGAACAGGCCTGCGGCAAGGAAGGGGAGAACAAAGCCGAGAGTGTAAATGCCGATCAGCAGGAATCCCATGGCCTGCGTCCGGGCGGATCCGGCCATAAGGAGTACACCGGTAAGCGCGGGGCCTACGCACGGCGTCCAGGCGAAGCTGAAAGTAAAGCCCAGAAGAAAAGCGGAAAGCGGATTCATGGAAAGACTGTTCAGGCGGAACGGAAGACGATGTTCGCTTTCCAGCCCGGAATCATGTCCGAACACGCCGAGCTGGAACAGTCCGAATAAAATCATGAGAATGCCGCTGATCCGCGAAAACAGGATCCGGTTTCCGGAGAAGAACCGGCCGAGAGCGGTAAAACCGAGACCGAGGACAAAAAAGGCAAAGCTGATTCCGATCACGAAAAACAGCGTATGGAGAACAATATTCCGGTGCCGGTTCTTTCCCGTACCGGACTGCATTTCCGATGCGCTTCCGCCCGCGAGATAACTGATATAGAGAGGAACCAGCGGAAATACGCATGGTGAGAAAAAGCTGAGGATTCCCTGCAGAAAAACGGTGATGGCGGATATTCCGCCTGCGCCCTGTGCCATAATACCTCCGTTCATAACTGTGATTATAATATTAACAGATATATCGTTTATATCATAAGCGGAGGCGGTCTGTCAACAGGATGATGAAAGCAGGCACATTTTAATGCAGTTCGATGATGCGGCTTCCGGTCCGGGCGGTCGAACGGTGCGATATCGAAAGAACGGTCCGGTTTTCGGAAGCTTTCTTCAGTGCATCCATGACCTTCTTTTCCGTGGAGGAATCCAGATTGGCCGTGATCTCATCCAGCAGCATGATGGAAGGATTTGAAACGACGGCGCGGGCCACGGAAAGAAGCTGCAGCTGTCCCTCCGAAAACAGGTTCGGCCGGCAGACGGTGTCGTATCCTTTTTCCATGCCGCGGATGGTTTCTCCCAGGCCTGCAAGTTCGGCGGCCCTTTCAATCCTTTCACGGCTGATGGAAGAATCGAAAAGAGAAATCTGCTCGGCAACGGTTCCGTTCACCATGCAGAAAGACTGCTCGACATATCCGAACAGCCCGCGTTTGTCTGAGTCCGGAATGTCACGGGCTTCGGTCCCGTAAATGCGCACGTTTCCGCTCTGCGGTTCATAGAGGCCGAGAAGCAGGCGGAACAGGGTGCTTTTGCCGATGCCGGTGCGTCCGGTGATCGTGACATTTTCACCCGACCGGACGGAAAATGAAACATGATTTAAGACGGGTTCTCCCGGCCGGTAGGAGAAACCGACGTCCGAGAGCGTTATGCATTCCGCGGAGGACGGCTTTGACAGGACGGCTCCCGCATCGGCCTTCGGGACATACCGTTCCGGTTCCTGCATGAATTCGTCGATCCGCTTTTTCCCGGCGACCGCAGACTGGATGTTCTGGATTTCCATTCCGATATTTTCAATCGGCGTGAATATTCTTCCGACATAGGCGATGACCGCGACGGCGGTACCGGCATCCATTCCGAACAGGGCGCGCATGTCATTGTTGCCTGCGGCCATTACCATCATGACGGCAGTCATGGCGGTGCTGATGATGACGATGATCGGGGAATAGACGGAATCATAGAAATTTGATTTTTCGGTTGCGCGGTACTGATCGCGGATAAAACCGTCATAACGGTTCTCCATATAGGATTCCTTCCCGAAGGAATGGATCATGCGGATGTTGCGGATGGTTTCCGGCAGGTGGCCGTTTACCTTTGCCACGGCAGCCCTGGAAAGCAGCTGTGCCTTCAGCATGCCGCGCTGGAAGGAACGTGTCATGAAGAAAAGGAGAGGGGTGACAAGAATAAGCAGGATCCCGAGACCGCGGCTTTTGATCCAGATCACGGATATGATTCCGATAACCTGAAAGGCATTGGCGAACATTCCCATTACGCCGTCCGAAAACAGAGCCTCCATGGTATCGACATCGTTCACAAAACGGGAGGCGGTTTTTCCGGTTTCGTTTTTTGTAAAGTAGGCAACGGGAAGGCGGGAGAGCTTTCCGCACATGCTGCTTCGCATGCTGTGGGTGATCTTCTGTCCGTACACGGTGATCATGATCTCCTGCAGGGAATCGGATATCCCGGCAAGCGCAAGAAACAGGAAGTAAAGGAGTGCGTCATAAAGAAATTCCGTTTTGCCGCCGGTGAGCCCGTTGATGATTCCGGCAAGGAACAGCGGCGGAAGAAGCGTCAGTACGGTAGTCAGGACCAGTGACAGAATCAGGAGCGCTGTCAGAAAAGGATGCATCCGCATGGTTTCCGAAACGGAAGAGAAAATGGTGCTTCTGTTTTTATGCTTCATCTTTTTCCGCCCCCGTTTTCTGAAGCTCGAAAAGCTTCCGGTACTCTTCATTGTTCTTCATCATATCGAGGTGGGAACCTGTCCCGGTTCTGTCCTTCCCGATCCATACAACCCGGTCAAATTCCGGAAAACAGGAGAGGCGGTGGGAGATTAAAAGAACAATGCGGTCCTGCGACAGACTGCGGAGATGCCTCATGATTTCGGATTCCGTAGCGCGGTCTACCGCGGAAAAAGGATCGTCGAGAATCAGGATATTGTTTGCATGGCAGAGGGCCCTGGCAAGAGCCGTCCGTGCTTTCTGTCCGCCGGAAAGTCTGGAACCGGAGCTCCCGATATCGGTAAGGATTCCTTCCGGCATTTCGGAAAGATCCTGGTCCAGACAGACAGCATTCACAAAAGGAACGGGATCCGTTCCATCGCCGAGACAGATGTTTTCCTTCAGCGTATCGCTTAAGAGTTCGGGATCATGACCCTGATAGGTTATGAGACGCGTCCGCTCGTAAGGCGTCAGCGTACGCAGCTCATGCGAACCGATGCGGATGCTTCCGCTGTAGGGATATTCCCCGAGAAACAGTTTTCCGAATGCGGATTTCCCGGATGCGACCGGGCCGGTAATGCCGATGATCTCGCCCTTTGCGGCCTTGAAGCTGAGGTCCTTGATCAACGGGGGAAACCCGGGATAGGCGAAGGAGAGACCGGAAACGGTCAGTGCGTTTTCCTTTGAAAAATCAATGTCGGTCGCAGTGTCCGCTTCACGGTACTCCTTCATCAGGGGTTTGATACGCTTCCAGGAGACCTGCGCCTTCTGCACGGAATTGAACAGCTTTGCCGCGTGGGAAGACTTCTGGGCAAGCTTCGTGAAACAGGAGAGATAAGTCGTAAAGGCGGCAAGGTCCCAGGCGGTCCAGCCGTTTCCCGACATGTTCCTTGCACCGAACAGAATGATGAAGATCACGCCGGTCATCGAGATGACCTGGTAGAGGGGCTGCAGCGTATTTTCCCAGACATTCGCGCGCACCGCTTTCTTTTCATAATCCGAAAGGTTCTGCTCGTAGGCTTCGAAGCGGTTCTTTTCACGGCCGAAGACACGGTATGTGACGGCTGCGGTAATGCGGTCCATGGTCGCATTGTTCAGACTGCCGGCGCTTTCCTTGAAGGCCGTTCCGTATTTCCAGATGGTTTTCTTCAGACGTCCGGCTATGAAATATGCGGCGGGCATGAAGATGACGGAAAGAAAGGTGAGCCGGATGTCATAGCGGAACAGCATGGTAAGATAGGCAATGAGGAGCACGCCCGTATCGAACAGCTCGGTTGTGAATTTACGCATTCCTTCCGCACAGGCATCGACATCGGACACGGCTCTGGTCATGATGCTGCCGATGCTCGTGTTTTCCAGTTCCGTCTTGTTCTTCCAGACAAGGTTATTGTAGAGCACGCGCCGCATGGAACGTGCGGTTCCGTTCGCAAAGTGGCGCACAAAGAATCGTTTGGCGGCTCTCATGATCTGAACCAGGAGAATAACTGAAATATAAAGGACGGCAAGGTATTCCATGTCCCTGACCGTGCGCTTTCCGTTCAGGATATCGTAAAGACACTGGACCATCCGGCCCTCGAAATAGGGCCCCGCGATCATCCCGACATTATAGACGATTCCGGTGAGTGTCACGACGACGAGAGAAGGAATTTCCGCTGAAAAATAGGATGAAAGTCTGTCGGAATTTTTTATTTTCCAGTCTTTTTTCTTAAGCTTCATATCCGGCCTCTTCATTCTGCTGTTCATACAGACAGGAAAGATCAGTTTTTAATTTTAGAAACGGAAATCAGGCATTGAATACATAACGGTCAAGACGGGAAAAGGCTTCCCTGACTCTTGAAAGCGGAAGCGCAAGGTTCATGCGGATACAGTTTTCGCCGAAGAAAGGTCTGCCGTCCTGCCAGATCACGCCGTATTCGATTCCCTTCTGCAGAAGAACGTCGAACGGAGTGTTATGATCCGCACACCATTTCGTGCAGTCGAGAAACAGCATATAAGTGCCCTGCGGTTTGGAAAGCGAGACGCCGCTGAAGTTCTGAGCAATATAATCACAGGCAAAATTGACATTTCCGCTTAAGACGGTTTTCAGCTCGTCCACCCAGTCCTGTCCCTCTTTTCCGTAAGCACCGATCAGCGCCCACATGGAAAGAACATTGCATTCGTTGTAATGGCAGAGAGAAGACTGTTTTAAAATGCGGTCGGAAAGATACCGGTTGTAAATGATATGATAGCTTCCGACAAGACCGGCAAGGTTGAAGGTCTTCGAAGGAGCATAAAAAGCAACGGTGCGGTTTCTGGCATCCCCGGAAACAGACTGTACGGGGATATGCCGGTGCCCGTTCAGAATGATGTCGGACCAGATTTCGTCCGAGATCACGAAGACGTCGTGTTTTCTGAAGAGTTCCATTGCCTCTGCCAGCTCCTGCATTTCCCACACGCGTCCGGTCGGGTTGTGCGGGGAACAGAAGATAGCCGTATGGATGTGTTCCCTGACGATCTTTTCTTCCATATCCTGAAAATCCATCCGCCAGATCCCGCTTTCATCTTTTTTCAGGGGACTGTGGACGGGACGGAATCCGTTGTTCTTTAAAGCTCCGGAGAAACCGATATAGGTCGGGGAATGAAGAAGCACGGGATCGCCCTCCGAGCAGAGCACTCTTAATGCGCTGACGACGCCGCCCAGGACTCCGTTCTCATATCCGATGGATTCCTTCTGCAGATTCTTTACGCCGTTCCGTGTTTCCTGCCAGCGGATGATCTCATCATAATATTCGCTGCGGATGTCGAAATAGCCGAAGGCCGGATGGGAGGACCTTCTGACAAGAGCTTCCGTTATGGAAGGAACCGCAGGGAAATTCATATCCGCGACCCACATGGGGATGCGGTCGAAGCCGTCCTTAACCGCTACGTTCGGAAAGCATCCTTCGGCGTCGACCGCATCGACCGCGACCGAGTCCATCCCGTGCCGGTTTAAAATACACGTAAAATCATATTTCATGAAAGACCTCTTTCTGCTCCGCAGACGGATGAAAGGTGCGGGCTGTCCGGTATTCTGTCCTTAAAATCTCTATCGGCATTATAGCAGGAAAACCGGCAAATATCTTGACAAGTTTAACTGTGAAGAATACGATAACAATTAAGACGGCCGGACTTGAAAAACGAAGCGAGAGCAGGCGGAGGATAATACATTGAACAGTGATTTCAACATTGCGCTTCATGCGCTGGTTTTTCTGGATCATGAAGACAGGGAACTTTCCAGTGCGGCCCTTGCTGAGAATATCTGCGCGCATCCCACCCGTGTGAGGAAAATCCTCTCCAGGCTGGGTCAGTCAGGCCTTATCCTCACCAAGGAAGGACGATTTAACGGCGGGTACCGCATGGGAAAACGCGCGGACAGAATTTCCCTGCGGGAAGTCTGCGAAGCGGTCGGAACGTGCTTTGCATCCACAAACTGGAAAAGCGGCGATCCGCGCATGAAATGCCTCGTTGCGTCCGGAATGGCCGGGATCATGGATGAGCTTTACGGAAAGCTGGATGAAACGTGCAAAAAGGAACTGGAAAAGATTTCGGTAAAGGATATCGAAAATAAAATATTCAGGGAGGGAACATGACGGAACTTTTATTCTTTTACAAACAGGGATGTCCGTACTGCAGACAGGCGGAAGGAATCATTCAGGATCTTCTGAGGGAACAGCCGGCGCTTTCAAAGGTGAATATCAGGCGGATCGATGAAAACGCAGAGCAGTCGCTTGCGGAACAGTATGATTACTGGTATGTCCCGACTTTTTTCCTGGGGAAAAAGAAACTTTATGAGGCGGATCCGTCGTATGACGAGAAAACAGTCCGCGCGAAGCTGAATGAAGTCCTGAACGAAGCACTTAAGGCTTAAGGTCCTTGCGGGCTGTATAAAACGGTATGTTTATGCTACAATTTACTGAAAAGAATACATACTGAACAGAATACGGTAAGCAGGAGACGTACGCATGAAAAAAGCATTTGGAAAGATCATTGCCTTCGGGCTTGCACTGAATGTTTTTCTGACGTGCATGTCCTCTTCGGCGCGGGCTTTTTATCAGAAGCCTTCCAATATCAAGGGACTGCACGTAAGCGGCACGGGAAGCTTCAGAACTTTGAAGGATCTGAACGGATCGCAGGCCATCTGGAATATCCGCGTGGACGACATTGCCTCGGGACAGGTCGGCGGGGAAGATTACATGCTGGAAGAGAATGTTCAGAACGGGATCACGAACACGGTGATCGTGCTGAACAGATGGCAGACGACGGACCCCGATCTTCTCCCGGTTTCCGCACCCGTGGAGGGAGCGGAGTTTTACGGCTTCAATGTGTCGACCGGGGCCGGAAAGGCAGCCGTCAAAAGAACTGCCGAAGAATGGGCGCAAAGGTATAAGGACACCGTCAGCAACTGGGTCATCGGAAACGAAGTGAATGACGGAAGCAGATGGAACTATCTGCCGGAAAAGGAAGTGAACGCGTACACGAAGGAAGTCGCGGAGAGCTTCCGCATCTGGTATGATGCGGTCAAGGCCGCAAATCCGGAGGCGCATGTTTTCATTCCGTTCGATTACCGGTGGAACTGGTATTCGGACCAGGGGCCGGGAAATTTTCAGGTTTCCGACATGCTGCCGGTACTGAACACGCTCCTTAAGGACACGGATTACGGGATAGCCTGGCACGCCTATCCGGAGGACCTGAACTATCCGGACTTCATGGGAAATGCGGACGTGAACGACTCACCGGATTCTCCGATCATCAACATGAAGAACCTGCATGTGCTGACGGATATTCTTTCGCAGAAGGATTATCTTTCTCCGTCCGGAAAAGTGAGGCACCTGATTCTTTCCGAGCAGGGCTTCAGCGACCGGAACGGCGAACAGGAGCAGGCGGACGCAGTAGCGCTTGCCTACCGGAAGGCAAAAGAAAATCCTTATGTGGAGGGCTTTTTCCTGAACAGCGAAATTGATGCGCCGAACGGCGAGGACGGAAATTTCTTCGGGCTTATGAAGGCGGACGGGACCAGAAAGCTTTCCTACGAAGCCTATAAAAATGCGGACTGAACGGAAGAAAAACCGGAAAGATCCGAAGGGGGACGGAAGAATATGTATAAAGAACTGCAGAACGGAAGCGATGTGCGGGGGATTGCGCTTGACGGCGTAGCCGGCGAGAAGGTCAATCTCACAAAGGATGCAGTGGTCTGCATCTCCAGGGCATTTATCAGGTGGCTGAAAAAGAAAACCGGGAAGGAAGAAGTAAAAGCCGCAGTCGGCAGAGACTCGAGAATATCCGGCCCGGATATCCTGAAATGGGCGGCTGACGGAATGGCGGCGGAAGGCGCGAAGGTTTATGATTTCGGCCTTGCCAGCACGCCGGCCATGTTTATGAGCACGGTGATAGGAGACGTGCAGCCGGACGGATCCGTCATGGTGACTGCGAGCCATCTTCCCTTTAACAAGAACGGTCTGAAGTTCTTTACCTCGGGCGGAGGACTGGAGAAGGAGGATATTGCCGCTATTCTGGCGGATGCCGGTACGCTTTCTCCGGTTGTTCAGGAGGCCGCACCGGAAAAAACAGAGTTCATGAAAACCTACAGCGCCCATCTCTGCGAAAAAATAAAGAAGGATGTCGGTGCAGAGGATTTCGCACATCCCTTAAGCGGGTATCATGTGGTGGTGGATGCTGGAAACGGCGCCGGCGGTTTCTTTGCCGAGGAGGTCTTAAAGCCGCTAGGTGCGGATATCACCGGAAGCAGATTTCTGAAGCCGGACGGAAACTTCCCGAATCATATTCCCAATCCGGAAAACAGAGAGGCCATGGAAAGCATACGGGAGGCAGTTCTGGAATCAAAGGCAGATCTGGGACTGATCTTTGATACGGATGTGGACCGGGCGGGAGCGGTCCTTCCAGACGGCAGAGAACTGAACAGAAATGCGCTGATCGCTCTGATCAGTGCGATTGTCTTAAGAGACCATCCGGGAACAACGATTGTGACCGACAGCGTCACGAGTACCGGACTTGCCGAATTCATAAAGAGTCACGGCGGCATTCACCGCCGGTTTAAGCGCGGGTACCGGAACGTGATCAATGAAAGCATCCGTCTGAACGGGGAAGGCATAAACAGCGAGCTCGCCATGGAGACAAGCGGACACGGAGCCCTGATGGAAAATTATTTTATGGATGACGGCGCCTATCTCTCCATCAAAATGCTGATCGAACTCGGAAAAGGAAACCGGCTTGAGGATCTCATCCGGGGACTGAAGGAACCGGCGGAAAGCCGCGAGGTACGGTTCCGTTTCCAGGATCCCGGTCACTTCAGGGAAGACGGGCAGAAGGTATTAAAGGCGATCACGGAAGAAGCAGCCGGGACAGAAGGCTGGTCGATCGCTCCGGAAAATTTCGAAGGCGTACGGGTAAATGCGGACAGGGAGCACGGGAACGGATGGTTCCTCTTAAGAATGTCCCTGCACGAGCCGCTGATGCCGTTAAACATCGAAAGCGACGAGCACGGCGGAATTCTTAAAATTGCGGAGAAACTTCTGCCGCTGATAAAAAAGCAGCCCTGCCTGGATGCAGAGCCGCTGGAAAATCTTGTTTTTGCAAAGCCCTGATCATTCGGAACGGAATACGACGCCGCCCTCCGGACTCATGGACTCCACGATTGCCAGAGAGTGGAGGTCAATTCCCATGCCGCGGATTTTCCTGCCGCCTTCCTGGAAACCCTTTTCAATCACGACGCCCGCGCCCACAAGGGTTGCACCGGCTTCTTCGATCAGCTTGGACAGACCGATGATGGCCTTGCCGTTTGCCAGGAAATCATCGATGATCAGGATTTTGTCTTCGGGAAGAAGGAAATTCCTGGAAACGATGATATCGTTTGTCGTCTTGTGCGTAAAGGATTCCACGGAAGCTCTGTAGACTTCGCCGGCGATGTTCAGTGTTTTTGTTTTCTTCGCGAACACGACCGGGACATTGAAATAAAGAGCAGTGATGCAGGCTATGGCGATACCGGATGCTTCGATTGTGAGAATTTTGGTGATATCCTTATCCTCAAACTGTTTTCTGAATTCCTGACCGATCTCCTTTAAAAGACCGATGTCGATCTGGTGATTCAGAAAGGAGTCTACCTTAAGAATATTGCCGTCCATAACAAGTCCGTCTTTGTTAATCCGGTCCATCAGTATCTGCATCTGCATGACCTGTCCTCTTTCCGCCGCGAAACTTCCTGCGGCAACCGTATTGATTTAGCTTTTGAATGACAGTATAACGTATCCTTTACAGGTTTTCAATATTTCCGGAAAGAGGTTCTGGAATGGAACTTAACGACGGGGCAAAGATAAAATGGGAGAAGAAACGGCTGTATGTCACGCTGCTTCTTTACGTCCTTTGAAAAGGAGCCGGAAAAAAGATCATGCTGAAATATTTCTTTACCTATGAGGACCGGATTCCTGCGGGAGAAGGGTTCAGTATGTTCGGCTGGCAGCATTTTCTGTGGCTTTTCCTTCTCGCCGCCGCAGGAAGATGGTTTTATCTGAACTACAGGAAACAGAATCCGGAAAGAAAAAAAAGAATGACGCTTCTGATTGCGGAAGGCCTTGTTTCTCTGGAACTGATCCGCATACTGATGCTGATTGTCATCGGCGCCTTCTCCGTATATGAACTGCCGCTGCATCTCTGCAGCATGTCGGGCTTTATCTGTCTTTACGATGCCCTGAAGAAGAATACCTGGAGCGGTCAGACTCTGTATTCCCTGTGTCTTCCGGGAACGGTATCGGCTCTTGTCTTTCCGGACTGGACTGTCTATCCGCCCGTTCATTTTATTACCATCCAGGGATTTCTGTTCCATGCCGGCATTGTTCTTTATGTGCTCTGCAGGATGGAAAGCGGAGACATCCGGCCGGATATCCGGAAAATCGGCAAACCGTTTCTGTTTCTCCTGGTCACGGTACCGCCGATCTATGTTTTTGACAGGATCTTTCAGGCAAACTATTTCTTCGTGAATGTTCCTTCTCCGGATTCCCCGCTGTCGGTTATGGCGGGCTTTCTGGGAGTGCCCGGATACCTTTTCGGCTATGCGGTTCTGGTGGCTCTTGTAGTATCCGCAATGTATCTGTTTTACCGGTCTTTTGAAAAGAAAGCCGGCAGGCGGGCGTCGACTTGATAATTATTTATGTAAATGATATATTAGGGTAAGCAGTGAAGAAAAAATGATGCGGCTGACGCAACGCAGCGGACAGCGCACCGGAAAATGGGGGAAAACATGAAAAAGTATATTGCGGAATTTATCGGAACTATGGTCCTTACGGTTTTCGGCTGCGGCAGTGCGGTGGCGGCTAACACCATACTCGGAACAGCCGGGCAGGGGAAAATGCCGCTGGCCTTTTCAACGCTTCTGATTGCGTTTGCGTTCGGCCTTTCCATCGTGGCCATGGCCTATTCCATCGGCAATATTTCCGGATGCCATATCAATCCGGCGGTTTCCTTTGCCATGTGGCTCACAGGAAAACTGAGCGGAAAGGATTTCATCGGCTATCTTGTCGCACAGTTCATCGGTGCCACGGTCGGCGCGGCGCTTCTGGTCCTGTTTTTCGGGAGCAATAAGAGCCTCGGAACAAACGGATACGGCACAGCCAGTGCGCTGGGCGTTTCCGCGGGCGTCGCTTTTGTCGTGGAAATGGTTCTGACCTATGTATTTGTTACGGCTATCCTCGGCGTGACAAGCAAAAGAGAATTCGGTCCCGTGGCCGGTCTTGTCATCGGTCTTACGCTGACTCTCGTTCATATTCTCGGGATTCCCTTTACCGGGACAAGCGTCAATCCGGCAAGAAGCTTCGGCCCCGCAGTCATGAGCGGATTCGGCAGCCTTGCGTTTCAGCAGCTGTGGGTATTCATTGTTGCACCGCTTCTGGGCGCCGGAATTGCTGCATTTGTCTACAAGTACCTTTCAACCGGTTCGAGGGAATAGAAAACCGTGGGCCTTTTGTTAATTATTAATCAATGCTTGAAACATTCCGTAAAAGATAGTAGACTGAATTTTAAGAAAGTTCATAATAAACCCAGAGACGAAGAGCAAGGGGATGTGCGGATGACAGTCCGCCCATTTTCCCTGCTCTTTTTTGCTGCAGAAGGCAGTCATGCCTTAAAATTCCGGCAGGAAACAGAAGCGGCCGTTCGGGAGGCAGAATGAGAAACGATCTCTATGCGATGTTCGAGTCGAATCCGATCATTGCTGCAGTTAAGGATGACGAGGGCCTTGCGAAGGCCATGCATCCGGATATTTCCGTTGTTTTCGTGCTGTACGGCGATATCCTGAATATAGCCGATATTGTTTCGAAGCTGAAGAAGGCTGGGAAAACGGTTTTTGTCCATGCGGATCTGGTGGCAGGGTTCAGCTCGCGGGAGATCATAGCCGATTACCTCAAAAAGAACACGGAAACCGACGGAATCATCAGCACGAAGCCGAACATTGTCCACAGGGCGGGCGAACTCGGACTCTGCGGCATTCTCCGCATTTTCATGATCGACTCTCTGGCATTCCGCGGCGTGCAGAAACAGCAGCAGGCGGCCTGTGCGGATCTGGTCGAGGTGCTCCCGGGTGTATTGCCGCGGGTTATATCGGATATTGTAAAGATCAGCAGGACGCCGATCATTGCCGGCGGTCTGATCAGAAGCAAGGAAGATGTGATGGAGGCGCTGAAAGCCGGCGCGATTGCAATTTCCACCACGAATCCGGATGTATGGTTCCTTTAGACAGAACGGACAGAATTTCATAAAACAGATTTTCAATGCGGAGGGAGGAATTTCATGGAGAAATATGTAATGGCTCTGGATGCGGGAACGACCAGCAACCGGTGCATCCTGTTTTCCAAAAGGGGAGAGATGTGTTCGGTCGCACAGAAGGAATTCACGCAGTTTTATCCGAAACCCGGATGGGTCGAGCACGATGCGGACGAGATCTGGGCGACGCAGCTGGAAGTCGCGAGAAAAGCGATGGCAAACATCGGGGCTTCGGCCTCGGACATTGCGGCGATCGGCATCACGAATCAGAGAGAAACGACGATCGTGTGGGACAGAGTTACCGGAGAGCCCGTTTATCACGCGATCGTATGGCAGTGCCGCAGAACCAGCGAATATGCCGACGAGCTGAAGAAAAAGGGACTGACGGACACCATCCGTTCCAAAACAGGGCTTGTGATCGATGCCTATTTCTCGGGGACAAAACTCCGCTGGATTCTGGAAAATGTACCCGGTGCCAGGGAGAAGGCCGAAAAGGGAGATCTTCTGTTCGGAACCGTGGATACCTGGCTCATCTGGAAGCTGACAAAGGGAAAGGTCCATGTGACGGATTATTCGAACGCGTCAAGGACCATGATGTTCAACATCAATACGCTTCAGTGGGACGACGACATCTTAAAGGAACTGAACATTCCGAAGAAAATGCTGCCGGAAGTAAAACCGAGTTCCTTCATTTACGGGGAAACGGATCCGGAATTTTTCGGGGCGCCGGTCAAAATTGCCGGAGCAGCCGGGGATCAGCACTGCGCACTGTTCGGACAGACCTGCTTTAACAAGGGAGAAGCTAAGAACACCTACGGAACCGGCTGCTTCCTTTTAATGAATACGGGCGAGAAACCTGTTTTCAGCAAGAGCGGTCTGGTGACGACGATCGCCTGGGGACTGGACGGGAAGGTCAATTATGCACTGGAAGGTTCGATCTTCATGGCCGGTGCCGCCATCCAGTGGCTCAGGGATGAGATGAAGCTTCTGGATTCCTCCATGGATTCCGAATATCTTGCAGGAAAAGTGAAGGACACCAACGGCTGCTACGTGGTGCCTGCATTTACCGGACTTGGCGCTCCCTACTGGGATCAGTACGCGAGGGGAGTCATCGTGGGGCTGACAAGAGGCGTGAACAAGTGCCACATCGTCCGTGCGACGCTGGAGTCCATTGCCTATCAGGCAAACGACGTGCTCGGTGCCATGACTGCGGATTCGGGCATCAGGCTGAGTTCCCTCAAGGTGGATGGAGGCGCCTGCAAGAATAATCTTCTCATGCAGATGCAGGCCGATATCGCGAATGCACCTGTGAGAAGGCCGGTGTGCGTGGAAACGACGGCAACCGGAGCCGCCTATCTTGCGGGACTCGCGGTCGGTTACTGGAAGGATAAGAACGAAGTGCTTCAGAATGCTTCGATCGACCGGGAATTCATTCCGCAGATCAGCGAAGAGGAACGGAGAAAGAAGATCAGAGGATGGAACAGGGCTGTTAAACAGTCATTCGGCTGGGCAAAGGACGAAGACTGACAGAATAATAGAATGAACGAAAGAAAAGAAGGAGCGGATTATGGTAGATGTAATTGTTATCGGAGCCGGAGTCACCGGCTGTGCGGTTGCCAGGGAACTCACGAAGTATCAGCTGAAAACGGTCGTTCTTGAACGCGAGGAGGATGTCTGCTGCGGAACCAGCAAGGCAAACAGCGCGATCGTGCATGCCGGATATGATGCAGAGCCGGGAAGCCTTATGGCGAAGCTGAATGTGGAAGGAAATCAGATGATGGATCAGCTCTGCTCAGATCTGGACATCGATTTCAAACGGATCGGTTCCTTTGTCGTGTGCCTGAACGAAGAGGACAGGCCGGGTCTAATGAAGCTCTATGACCAGGGCGTGAAGAACGGAGTTCCGGGCTTAAGAATTGTGGAGCAGGAAGAACTGAGGAAAATGGAACCGAACATTGCCGAGCAGGCGGTGGCGGCTCTCTTTGCACCCACAGGAGGAATCATCTGTCCGTTCGGCCTTACGATTGCCATGGCGGAAAATGCAGCCGAGAACGGTGCGGAATTCGTATTTGACACAAACGTGCAGAAGATTGAAAAGTCCGGGGATCATTTTGTGGTTGCGACGGACAGGGGAAATTATGAGGCGAAGGTTGTCGTGAATGCGGCCGGCGTCTATGCGGATGTGTTCCACAACATGGTAAGTAAGGACAAGATCCACATCACGGCAAGAAGAGGCGACTATAATCTTCTGGACAAGACGGACGGGGATTTTGTGAAGCATGTCATTTTCCCGCTGCCGACAAAGCTCGGAAAAGGAATCCTGGTTTCTCCGACCGTTCACGGAAATATAATCGTCGGACCGACCGCAATCGACGTGGAGGACAAGGAAGCGGTCGCCACGACTGCGGAAGGAATCAACACGCTGATTTCAAAGGCGGGAATGTATGTAAAGAATCTGCCGATCAGAGACGTGATCACTTCCTTTGCCGGACTTCGTGCGCATGAGGATCATCACGAATTCATTGTTAAGGAACTTCCGGACTGCAAAGGCTTTGTGGACTGCGCCGGAATCGAGTCTCCGGGGCTTACAAGTTCTCCCGCGATCGGGAAGATGGCATCGGAGATTGTGGCCGGCATTCTGAAGCCTGCGAAGAAGGACCATTTTGTTTCGACAAGAAAGGGCATCCTGAATCCGAAGAAGTTAAGCCGTGAAGAATACGCGGAACTGATCAGAAAGAATCCGGCATACGGAAACATCATTTGCCGCTGTGAAATGATCACGGAGGGCGAAATCATTGATGCCATCCACAGGACGCCGGGCGCCAGAAGCCTTGACGGCGTAAAGAGAAGAACCAGAGCCGGAATGGGAAGATGTCAGGCCGGTTTCTGTTCACCGCGTACCATGGAAATCCTTGCCAGAGAACTGCATGTCGGACTTGACACGATCACGAAGAGCGGCGGCAAATCAAAGCTGATCGTCGGCATTGACAAGGACAGACTGTAAGGATTGACTGAAGTCAAAATCTAAATTCGGATGAAAGATAGGCAAGGAGGCCTGAAATGAATACAGTAGATATTGCGATTATCGGCGGCGGCCCGGCGGGACTTGCGGCAGCGGCAGCGGCGAGAGAAGCCGGCGTGGAGTCCATCCTGATTCTCGAAAGAGACAAGGAACTCGGCGGCATTTTGAATCAGTGCATCCATAACGGATTCGGTCTTCATACATTCAAGGAAGAACTGACCGGACCGGAATATGCGCAGCGCTTCATCGACAAGGTGAAGGAACTGAAGATCGAGTACAAGTTAAGCACCATGGTAATGGATATCAGTCATGAGAAGGTAATCACCTACATGAACCGCGGGGAAGGAATGGTTCAGATCAGGGCGAAGGCGATTATCCTGGCGATGGGCTGCAGGGAAAGGCCGAGGGGCGCTCTGAACATTCCCGGATACCGTCCCGCAGGCATCTATTCCGCAGGAACTGCACAGCGTCTGGTCAACATGGAAGGGTTTATGCCCGGAAGAAACGTTGTGATCCTCGGTTCCGGAGACATCGGTCTTATCATGGCGAGACGTATGACGCTGGAAGGCGCCAAGGTGCATGTGGTTGCGGAAATTCTCCCCTTCTCCGGCGGACTGAAGAGAAATATCGTACAGTGCCTGAATGACTACGGAATTCCGCTGAAGCTTTCCCACACGGTTGTCGACATAGAGGGAAAAGAAAGAGTGGAAGGCGTTACGATCGCCGCAGTGGACGATCACATGAAACCGATCCCGGGAACGGAAGAACATTATGTATGCGATACGCTGCTTCTTTCCTGCGGCCTGATCCCGGAGAACGAGATGAGCCGTGCGATCGGTGTCAAAATGGAAAATGTCACCAAGGGACCGACCGTGAACGAAAGTCTTGAGACCAGCGTTGAAGGCGTGTTCGCCTGCGGAAACGTGCTGCATGTTCACGATCTTGTCGACTTTGTTTCCCAGGAAGCGGGACAGGCCGGAAGAAACGCCGCCAGATATATTCTGAACGGTGCGGTCCACAAAGAAGATGCCAGCAAGGATATCAGGCTTACGGTTGAGAACGGCGTGCGCTACACGGTGCCGGAGATCATCAATCCGGAACGCATGGAAGATCTTCAGACGGTGCGTTTCAGAGTGGGAGCCGTCTATAAGAATATCTATGAAAGCGTATATCTCAATGACCGGAGAGTCTTCCATAAAAAACGTCCGATCGTAGCACCGGGCGAGATGGAAAACATCATCCTGAAGAAATCCGATCTTACGGATATTCCGGATTTGAAGAGCATTACGGTCAGACTGGAGGAGGAATAAAATGGAGACAAGAGAACTGACATGCATTGGCTGTCCGATGGGCTGTGCGATTAAGGTTACCATGGAGGACGGCAAGGTTCTGAAAGTGGAAGGAAACACCTGCAAAAGAGGAGATGACTACGCCCGCAAGGAAGTGACGAATCCCACGAGAATTGTGTGCAGCTCCGTTCCGGTGAGCGGCGGATATCCGGCTCAGGTTTCCGTGAAGACGGAAAAGGATGTGCCGAAGTCGAAGATCTTTGATGTGATGAAATCGTTAAAGGGAGTTTCCTGCAGCGCACCGGTTCATATCGGCGATGTCATTGTCAAAGATGCAGCCGGCACCGGAGTCAACATCATCGCGACAAAAAATATCAGCGCTGTCTGAGAAATGAGTATCGGGAGACAGAAAGGCTGAGTCGTTTCCGCAGAATCAGAATTGCAAACACATGCGTTTCCGCAGCTGTTTCATGATGAAGCACAGGCTGCGGAACACATGTGTTTTTTTGCATAACAGTAAAGTGCGTCTCACTGAAAACAGGAAAGAGAATTTCATATACACATATGCAAATAACGTGCTATGATAAGAAAAAGGTTGCTTCTTTTAAAAATCAGGATCGGAGGGATACAGTGGGAAAACAGAAGACAGAGAAGAAACCGGTTGCCGCCATCATGTATGATTTTGACAAAACACTCTGCACGAAGGACATGCAGGAATATACGTTTATTCCGAGTCTGGATGTTTCCGCACAGAACTTCTGGAAGGAAACCGGGGAACTGGCAAAACGGGAGAAAATGGACGGCATACTTGCCTATATGTATCTGATGATCCGTAAATCACATGATCTTCACAGGCCGATCAGGCGGGACGTGTTTGTCAATGCAGGAAAAGACATCATGCTTTTTCCCGGTGTGCCGGACTGGTTTAAGAGAATCAATTCGTTCGGGGAAAAACACGGTATTGCTGTGGAGCATTATATTATCTCGTCGGGCCTTAAGGAGATCATCGAAGGGTGTCCCGTAAGCCGCGAATTCAGGGAAATATATGCGTGTGAATTTCATTATGATGAGAACGGACTGGCGGACTGGCCTAAAATGGCAGTGAACTACACGAACAAGACGCAGTTCCTTTTCCGCATCAACAAGGGAATTCTGGATGTGTCGAATGACAGGGATCTGAATTCCTATGTGCATGAGGATGACCGGCGGGTGCCGTTTCGCAATATGATTTATATTGGAGACGGAATGACGGATGTGCCCTGCATGAAACTGGTAAAGGTGAACGGCGGACAGTCCATAGCGGTTTATCAGAAGAACGACAGAAATACGGTGAATACGCTGCTGAAGGATATGCGCGTCGACTTTACGGCAAAGGCCGATTACAGGGAAGGGAGCGAACTGGAAAAAAGAATTGAACAGATTCTTGTAAAGATAGCCGCTGTTTCCGATCTCGTGACGGAACACCGGAAAGAAATGCTTGATCTTTTATGATTTTAAAATTCTGAAAACGGGAGATGCTGATCATGAACGATGGATATCAGGAATTGCTTATTCAGAGAAAACAGAAGGGATATGAAAAGACGGTAAAAACTGCGGTAATGGTCTTTATGGTTCTGTTCCTTGCAGCGGGACTTCTGATCAATCCGTTTTTATTTATCGGTGCGGTTGTACTTGCGGTTCTCTATTATATTCAGGTACCGAAACTTTTTGTCGAATATGAATATCTGCTGGTCAGCAATGAACTGCAGGTGGATGCGATTTATTCCAGACAGAAAAGAAAGAAAATGAAGCAGATCGATTTGGGACAAGTCGTTCTCATGACAAAGGAAGGCTCGCATGAGCTGGATGCATATCAGCGTTATGAGAAGGTGGACTATTCAGCGCAGGACCCTGCGGACAAAGCCTATGTCCTGGTGGTGGGCGACGGAGGGAAACAGGTTCAGTATTTCCTTCAGCTTTCCGGTGAAATGCTTCAGGAAATCAGAAATTCTATGGGAAGAAGATACCGGGAATAATCTGTGTCTCCGGAGAATATATCTGTAACAATCCGGTAAACATAAAGAAAAAACCGTAAAATACAGGATAATCCGGGGATACAATATATTGTGGTGTCATTATTCAGAAAATATCCGGCCCGAAAATGGATACAAAGTACACCGAAAAACATCAACAAATTTTTGAACTGTGAAGTCGTTTAAAATCTGCTATTTTAACTTCTGAATTATTTAAATATTCTGAAAATAAAATTTAGAAATTCGAATTTCCGAACCTGTCAATTTCATATTGCGGATAAATAACATATTTTATTGACAAATTTCACGAAAAGATTTATAATTCACACAACTGAGAAATTACATCTTCAGGAATGACCCGAATTGTAGTGTTCGCCCAAACGGAGTAATTAAAATTTATTTTAATATTTTAAGGAGGGAAAAGGAATGTTAGTTGATAAGACGAATGTTTTAAAGGAAGCAGAAGCAAAGTCCGTTGTTGCTGCGGCTGCACCGGCAAAGAAAGCTACGACTGCGAAGAAGCCTGCTGCAAAGAAGGCTGTTGCGAAGAAGCCCGCTGCCAAGAAACCCGCTGCCAAGAAGCCCGCTGAGAAGAAGGCTGCTGCCAAGAAGCCCGCTGAGAAGAAGGCTGTTGCGAAGAAGCCCGCTGCGAAAAAGGCTGTTGCAAAGAAGCCCGTTGCGAAAAAGGCTGTAGCAAAGAAAGCTCCGGCTAAAAAGGCTGTCAAGAAAACAACGAAGAAATAATAAACGATAAATTCTTTTAAAAATCCCTGCAAAGTGTTGCAGGGATTTTTTTAATACATTATGATGATATTATCTGTCAGAACTAACAGCAGACAAAATATATCAGGCTGACGGCGGAGGTAGGAAACATGTATTTCAATAATCTGATCTGGACTGCTCTTGACGGGAGCGAAAAGCTCTGTATCATTCCCAAGATGGCAAACCGGCACGGCTTGATCGCCGGCGCGACCGGAACAGGAAAAACGATTACCTTGAAGGTACTGGCGGAATCATTTTCCGATGCCGGGGTTCCTGTCTTTCTTTCCGATGTAAAAGGCGATCTTGCCGGCATGTGCAAACCCGGCATCGATTCTGCCGACATGCAGAACAGAATCAAAAATTTCGGGCTGGCGGATGCGGGCTTTCAGTATCAGGCATATCCAGTCAATTTCTGGGATGTCCATGCTGAAAACGGACTGCCGCTCAGGACCACCGTTTCCGAATTCGGTCCGCTTCTTTTTGCCAGGCTTCTGGATCTGAACCAGACGCAGAGTGATATTCTGAATATTGTTTTCAGAATTGCAGATGAAGAAAAGCTTCTGCTTCTGGATATGAAGGATCTTCGCGCCATGCTGAATTATGTTTCCGAAAATGCAGATACCTATCAGGAAAAATACGGGAATATCGGGAAGACCAGCATAGGTGCCATCATGAGAGCACTGGTTTCCCTGGAAGACCAGGGCGGTGACAAGTTTTTCGGAGAACCGGCTCTTGATATTCATGACTGGTTCGGGTGCAGCGCGCAGGGGAAGGGCATCATCAACATCCTTGATTCAAGGTCGCTGATGACCAACCCCGCCACCTATTCGACCTTCATGCTCTGGATGCTGTCCGAGCTGTTTGAAATCATGCCGGAAGCAGGTGATCCCGAAAAACCGAAAATGGTATTTTTCTTTGACGAAGCGCATCTTCTGTTTGACAACGCACCGAAGGCGCTGCTTCAGAAAATCGAGCAGGTCATGAAGCTCATCCGTTCCAAGGGGATAGGCGTATTCTTTGTCACGCAGAATCCGAGTGACATTCCGGATGATGTGCTGGCGCAGCTCGGGAATAAAATCCAGCACGGACTGCATGCGTATACGCCGGCGGAACAGAAGGGGATCAGGGCGGCGGCAGATTCCTTCCGGACCAATCCTGCATTTGACACCGCGAAGGCTCTGCAGGAACTCGGAACCGGTGAGGCGATCATATCCTTCCTGAGGGCGGACGGTTCTCCGGATGTCTGCAGAAGGGCAAAGGTACTCCCGCCGCAGTCACAGATGGGGCCTGTGGATGATATCATGAGGCAGGCCTGCATTCTCGCAAGTCCTCTGAAAAAGAAATATGCGGATATGGTCGACAGGGACAGCGCCTACGAATTCCTGCAGCGGAAATCAGGCGAGGAAGCGAAGACGGCCGAAGCGGAAAAGACAAAGGCGGAAGCGGACAGACAGGCAATGAAGGAGGAGACTGAAAAGGCAAAGGCCGACGAAAAGGCGAGAGTCCTTCAGGAAAAGGAAGAGGCAAAAGCACAGAAGGCAGCAGAAAAAGAAGCCGAAAAAAATGCGGTGAAAACAAAACGCAGGGTTGCCACGGTAGCAGGCGCGGCTGTGGGAACAATCGGCAGAGAACTCGGAAATCAGCTCGGAAAATCGGTCGGCGGCACATTCGGCAGAAGGATCGGCGGGAATGTCGGCGCGACACTGGGAAGAGGAATCCTGCAGACGCTTCTGAAACTCTGAGTTTGTTTTAAGAAGAGCATGCCCGATGAACCGGGAAGAGGAAGACAGACGGGACGCAGTCTTTTCTTGCACTGCGTCCTTTTCATGCATCAGTATTCAGTAAACGCGCCGGTGGTGCGTTTAGCTGAATGCGCAGGGTCATACAGGGAATTATGTCCCTTCTGGGCACGCGGCCCGCGTAAAAAGCAGGAGACGAAAAATCCTTATCCCACCCGATCATCCGTATTCTGTAAAAGCGCTGCCTGTGTCCGGATGGACAGCCGCGCGTTTCACCGAATGGGCAGGACAAATTAAGAAAGGAAGTTTTCATATGGACAACAGGCAGGAAGAACGGAACGGAATATGCGTATTCGATCTGGACGGTACGCTGCTCAACACGGTGTATGCGCTGCAGTTTTCGATGAATACCGTTATGAAGGAACTGGGATTTCCTGAAATTGATCTTTTTCATACGAAGCAGTTCGTGGGGACAGGGTCCTTCAATTTTGTGAGGAAGACGCTGCTGTATCACGGGGATGAGAAGCTGAAATATCTGGACGGAGCGGTAAAAAGGTACGGAGAGGTTTTCCGGGAAAACTGCAACTACCGCGTGGAACCGTACGGGGGCATGCCGGAGGCGCTGCTCAGACTGAAGGCCTGCGGGATCAGAACGGCGGTTCTTTCCAACAAGCCCCAGAAGCAGGTCGAGGATAATATTTATTCCACTTACGGAAGGGACATGTTCGACCGCGTATACGGAGAAAGAAAAGGCATACCGCTGAAACCTGATCCGGAATCGCTCCGGATGCTCATCCATGAATTCGGTTTCGGTACGGAGAAATGCCTGTATTTCGGCGACACAAACACGGATATGGAAACCGGGAAAAATGCCGGTGTGCATACCGCCGGAGTACTCTGGGGATTCCGGGACAGGGAAGAGCTGCAGCACTTCAGCCCCGAAGCCCTGCTTGAAAGTCCTGCGGAAATACCGGAACTTGCCCTTAAAGTTCTTAAAAACTGATCATCCCGTGCATTCCAGAAAGGTTTTCACGGTGGGGTTCGGATTCGCGGCGGAGAAAGAAAAACCGATGGTTCGTTTTTTTAACGGCGGTTTCAGCGGTATTTCCTCAAGAAGCCCTTTCTTCAGTTCGTCCTGGACGAATTCCCGGATGACGCAGCCGGTTCCGAGACCGATCTTGGTAAAATCAATCAGCAGATCCATGGTGGTGACTTCAAGAAGTTCGTTTGTCTCAATTCTGTTTTCAGCCAGGTATTCATCCACGTAGCGCCTGGTCATATTTGTCTTGTCCAGGAGCATGACGGAACCGACTGAAAAAAGATCGCAGTCCTTTCCCTCGCGCAGTCTTATATTTTTAATATAATCCGGCGAGGCGACAAAGGTGTCATGGATGTCCATGACCGGCTGAAAGGAGAGCGGCTTTTTATTGCTGGGAAGCGCAATCAGTCCCAGGTCAAGAAGTCCGTTTTCCAGCTGTTCCACCGTATGAACCGTGGACTGTGATTCGATGATCACCTTCACATGCGGATATTTGCGGATGAACTTTTTCAGATACGGAAGAAGGATATATTTGCAGAGCGTGTTGCTGACGCCTATGCGGATCTGGCCTATGTTCAGTTCCTGTATCCGGCGGATCTGCTGCTCGCCGAGCGAAATCGAATCGAAGGCACGGGAAACATGGTCGAACAGGACCTGCCCTTCCATGGTAAGCGTGACACCGCGGGAGTTCCTGGCAAACAGCACGACGCCCAGACTTTCCTCAAGCTTTGACACTGCCTTGGAAATGGCAGGCTGACTGATGTACAGTTCCTTGGCGGCGCGCGAGATGTTGCCGGCCTTTGCAACTTCATAGAATATCCGGTACTGGGAAAGATGCTGTTCCATGCCTGCCTCCTGATTATAACCAGATTTCATATTATATATACATAACATATATTTCAATTATACAAAATCCTGTGATAATATCAACTCGGAGGATGAACAATATGGGAATGACAATGACACAGAAGATCCTTGCGGCTCATGCGGGCCTTAAGGAAGTTTCTGCAGGACAGCTGATTGAAGCAAACCTCGATCTGGTGCTTGGAAACGATATCACTTCGCCGGTCGCCATCAATGTGATGAAGGATATGACCAGGCAGAAGGTATTTGACAAGGACAGGATCGCCCTGGTTATGGATCATTTTATTCCGAACAAGGATATCAAGTCGGCCGAGAACTGCAAGTGCTGCCGCGAATTTGCGTGCAGACAGGAAATCAGCCATTACTATGACGTAGGGCAGATGGGCATAGAGCATGCGCTTTTGCCGGAACAGGGACTGACCGTTGCCGGAGACTGCATCATAGGCGCGGATTCCCATACCTGCACCTACGGTGCGCTGGGTGCTTTTTCGACGGGCGTCGGAAGCACGGATATGGCGGCAGGAATGGTAACCGGGAAAGCCTGGTTCAAGGTACCGGGCGCCATCCGCTTTGTCCTGAAGGGAAAGCCCGGAAAATGGGTGTCCGGAAAAGATGTGATTCTTCATATCATCGGGCTGATCGGCGTTGACGGCGCACTTTACAAGTCGATGGAATTTACCGGAGAGGGAATTGAAAATCTTTCCATGGACGACCGCTTCACCATCTGCAACATGGCAATCGAAGCAGGCGGTAAGAACGGAATATTCCCTGTGGACAGGGCTGCCGCTGATTACATGAAGGAGCATTCCGACAGATCTTATAAAATCTACGAGGCCGATGAAGATGCCGTATACGAACAGACGATAGAAATTGATCTGGCGCAGATCAAACCGACTGTCGCTTTTCCGCATCTTCCGGAGAACACGAAGGAAATCGGAACCTTCGGTGAAATTAAGATTGACCAGGCAGTGATCGGATCCTGCACGAACGGAAGAATAAGCGATCTCCGGATTGCCGCAGGGATCATGAAGGGGAAGAAAGTAAAGAAGGGAATCCGCTGCATTGTCATACCTGCGACGCAGAGAATTTATCTCGAGGCCCTGAAGGAAGGGCTGATTGAAACATTCATCGAGGCGGGAGCGGTTGTTTCCACGCCGACCTGCGGTCCGTGTCTCGGCGGATATATGGGCATTCTTGCAGCAGGTGAAAAATGCATTTCGACGACAAACCGCAATTTCGTGGGCCGCATGGGCCATGTGGATTCGGAAGTGTATCTCGCGAGTCCCGCAGTGGCGGCGGCCAGCGCACTGTCGGGCTTCATTACAGCGCCGGAGGAAGGGTGAACAGCATGAAGGCAAAGGGACATGTTTTTAAATACGGAGAAAATGTGGACACGGATGTGATCATTCCGGCAAGATATCTGAATGCGGTGACCGGAAGCGAACTTGCGAAGCACTGCATGGAGGATATCGACAGGGATTTCGTGTCAAAGGTAAAGCCCGGCGATATTATTGTAGCCAGAAAAAATTTCGGATGCGGTTCGTCAAGAGAGCATGCGCCGCTGGCAATCAAGAGCGCGGGAGTAAGCTGCGTGATTGCCGATACATTCGCACGGATTTTCTACCGGAACGCGATCAACATCGGACTTCCGATTGTGGAATGCCCGGAAGCGGCTGCCGAGATCAGTAACGGAGACGAAGTCGAAGTGAATTTCGACACCGGGGAGATAACGGACATTACGCTGAACAGAAGCTACCGCGGACAGCCGTTCCCGGAATTCATGCAGAAGATCATTAATGCCGGCGGACTGGTAAAGTATGTCAATGACAAGGACAGCAAAACCTGACAGACGGCATCGAAAACGGAAGAGTGATGTGATATAATCTAGGAGTGACCGGACCTTCAGGCCCGGCCGCTCTTTTTAATGCGCAGGGGAGCGAGAGGAAATTATGCTGCTGACGCAGCATCGCTCCCCGCGCACGAGCAGGAGACGAAAAGCCTTCTCCTGCTCGATCGCAGGGCCGCAGCAGGAATGCTGCGCGTTGAACTGAAACTGCTGAAGCCGCAGGAAAGGACTTCACCTGCATCGGAGGAAACATGAAATACAGGCACATTTTTTTTGACCTCGACGGAACCATAACGGATTCCGGTCCGGGCATCATGAAGTCGGTTCAGTATGCACTGAAAAAATACGGCATTGACGAACCGGATCCGGAAAACCTGAAATCCTTTGTGGGACCGCCCTTAAATGAAAGCTTTCATGAACGGTACGGATTCGGAGAAAAGGATTATGAGGGACTGCTGAAGGCATACCGGGAATATTATAATGTCAGGGGCATATACGAGAATGCCGTTTATCCGGGCGTGGAAAAACTTCTCGGAGATTTGAATGCTGCCGGACTGAACTGCTACATTGCGACGACAAAACCCGTAAGGCCGACCGGAGTCGTGCTTTCCTATTTTTCCCTCAGCCGGTATTTTAAGGATGTGAGCTGCGGCTCCGATGAGCCTGACAAGGGAAAGAAGGGCTATGTCATCCGGATGCTGATGAAAAAAAACGGAATTACGGACAGAGATTCTGCGGTGATGATCGGGGACCGTTCGCACGACATGATCGGCGCAGCGGAAAACGGCATACATTCTTTCGGCGTTCTGTACGGCTACGGTTCTTCCGGCGAACTTAAGGATGCCGGCGCGGAAAAACTTGTTTCATCTGCAGAAGAAATCGCAGACTGTCTGCTCTGACTGTTCAGATACGGAGGAGAAAATATGATCGAGCTCGGAACCGGAAAAAGAGAGAAAATCATTCCGATTTGCCGCGGCAGCAATGATGTGTCTGTCTCATCCGCTGCGGAAGGCCGAATGGGCCGCGTGTGGACGGAAGATATGGACAGCCCTTCCTTCTGCCTGGTAAAAAACGGGCCGTTTGCCTTCCTGCTCGGCATACCGCCGAAGGGGGAAAACGCACTTTCGCTGTACCGTACCTTGAGAATTGAATGCCCGGGTTCGTTTATTGTTCCGGAAAATGAAGGATGGAGCGGATGGATTGAGGAAAATGTACCCTGCCGTCAGAGAATGCTGTCCAGATATGAAATGGGCCCCGGCAGAAACGGATTTGATCCGGAAAAGCTGAACTTTTTCATGCAGCAGGTACCGGACGGTTTTATCCTGAAAAAAATCGACAGATATGTTTTCCGGCACATGCCGGATGAGGACTGGTGCAGATATTTTGTTTCCAATTTTGAAAACGAGACACAGTTTTTCCGGCACGGGACCGGCTATGTCATTACGAAGAACAGCAGGCCGGTCAGCGGATGCTCCGCATTTTCCTTTTCGGAGGGAAAGGTGGAAGCGGAGGCGGGAACAAAAGAAGAATTCAGGAGAATGGGTCTGGCGCTTTCGTCCTCGTCGGCATTTGTGACAGCGTGTCTTCTGAAAAATCTGGAGCCGGTGTGGGATGCGGCGAATATCAAATCCGTCGCGCTTGCGGAAAAGCTGGGATTTGAAACGAAAAGGGAATATACCGTCATTCAGATACAGGAAGAAGATTTTGACCGTTCCTATTGAATTATGCGGGCGCAGATATTATAATTCAGTTAAGGGTATTATGTGAACGTATAACTAACACCTGAAATGTGCGATAAACCTTACCAATTTTGATCCTACGTATTGATGTAAGGGATCCCAATGATTCTTCTGCGGATGTCAGGCCGCTTCGGGCGGAAGACAGATGTTTAAGTGAGGTTTCCCACCTAGCGAGGCTAGGAGTCAATAAGTAAGGCCGGCATTTCGGGGTTGATTAAAATTAAAGCAGCGAGAAAATACTCGCTGCTTTCTCTATAGGGACAATACGGAGGATGGGAATGAAGGAAGAGAAAAACCGTAAGTTCATCACATGGGGAGTGACTGCATTCTGTGTGATTGCGGCTTCGCTGGCACTGTCTTTTTTAATGAACCGCTTTGAAACCGTTCAGCATTTCTTTCAGATGCTTACGCGCATCCTGATGCCGATCATCTGGGGACTTGTGATGGCTTTTCTTTTTGCTCCGATGTACAACCATATTGTTTCGGGAATGGGCCGGGCCCTGCGGAAAAATGACAGAATGAAAAAGAAGACCGCGGGCAGCCTTTCCAGGTTTACGGCCACGCTTTCCTGCATTGTCTGTCTGATCGTTATTGTCGCCGGACTGTTTGCCATGCTGATCCCGCAGCTTCTGGACAGCATCCGCTCCATGTTCACCGCGATCCCGAAGGGGCTGAACGGCATTTACGGATTTCTGAACAGCCTTTTCACGAATCTGCCGGATGTACACCAGTGGATCATGGATCAGTATGAAAACATAACCGATTTCTTCAGCAGGATGTCTTCCGATGATCTGATGCCGAACATCAACAAATATCTGGCAAATTTCTCGACAGGAGTTTTAAAGGTCTTTAACGGTTTCATGAATTTCGGCATCGGCATCATCGTCATGGCGTATATCCTGAATATCAAGGGAACGCTGTCCGCACAGGCCAAAATGATTATATACAGTCTGCTCCCGCTGGAAAAGGCAAATGATTTTATAGAAGAAGCAAGGTACGTCAAAAACGTGTTCTCGAATTTCATCGTTGGAAAGCTGATCGATTCCGCGATCATCGGTGTTCTGTGCTTTATTCTGATGAGTATCCTCCGGCTTCCCTATTCGCTCTTAATCAGTGTCTTTGTCGGCGTCACGAACATCATTCCGTTCTTCGGGCCGTTCATCGGAGCCATTCCGAGCGGTTTTATTCTGCTGGTCATTTCCCCCTTCCAGTGCTTTAAGTTCATTATCCTGATTTTTGTGCTGCAGCAGTTTGACGGGAATATCCTGGGACCGAAAATTCTCGGGCAGACAACCGGGCTTTCCAGCTTCTGGGTTCTTTTTTCCATTCTTTTCTTCGGCGGACTCTGGGGGATTGTCGGAATGATCATAGGCGTTCCCACATTTGCGGTTATTTACCGTCTTGTGGGCCGGCATGTCATGTCCAGACTTGAGAAGAGGCATCTGTCCTTCAAAACGGAGGACTACTGGAACTTAAAGCAGATCGATATGGAAACAGGCGAATATATTAAGAAAACAGAAACAGCGGAAGAGGAAGGCTCCGGGAAAAACGGGTAAGGCACGCGCTGGCCGGACTTTCTGTTTGCAATACTTCCTATTGTGAGATATAATTCCATTACTTTCAAATGAACATGAAAAGGCGGTATCTGATCATATGACTTTACTTGAAAACTGGAGAAACAAAGCATACGGAGAAGGCACGGATAATAATGCCAAGGAAGAACTCTGGAAAAATTATTTCCTGAAGGAAAAGGAAATCTACAAAATACTTCTGTCCGACGTGTCTGCGGTCAGAAAGGGAACGGTAAAGAGTCTTGCTTCGGAGTTTGACACAGACACTGAGACCATGACGGGTTTTTTGGACGGCATCAACGACAGCCTGAAGGAACCGAATCCGATCGATACCATGGATGAGGACACGGAAGTCAGCCTGCTGATTGATCCCGAAAAGCTGTATTATGAAATGGTGGGCGCGAAGGCAAACTGGCTGTATGAACTGCCGGAGTGGGACAGCATTCTTACGGAAGATGTGCGCAGGGAACTTTACAAAAAGCAGAAGGCGAGCGGGACCATACGGAAGGGAAAGAAAATCGGCCGGAATGATCCGTGTCCCTGCGGCTCCGGAAAAAAATACAAATACTGCTGTGGCAGAAATGCCTGACAAAACCGCAGAAAAAAGCAGGTCGATCGTGAACCTGCTTTTTATATAATAAAAACCGTTCCTAAAAGTCGGGTTGTCTGAAGAACGCCGGACTTGCATCGGCTGCATTTTTAAAATATGCAGATTAAAAGAGGAGACCCATGGATCAGTATACCGGATTTGCCAAAGTGTATGACATGTATATGGATAATGTACCGTACAGCGAATGGTGCAGTCAGACTGCAAAAATCCTTAAAGAACACGGAATCGATCACGGGATCGTGGCTGATCTCGGGTGCGGGACGGGAAGTCTTACGGAGCGTATGTCTGAAGCCGGCTATGACATGATCGGCATTGACAGCTCCGGTGATATGCTTGAAATCGCCATGGAGAAAAAAGAGAAAAGCGGACATGATATTCTTTATCTCTGTCAGGATATGAGAAGCTTTGAATTGTACGGGACCTGTGCGGCAATCTACAGCCGGTGCGATGCGCTCAACTATATTCTTTCCTTCGATGATCTGGTTGTGGTGTTCAGACTCGTAAACAATTATCTGGATCCCGGCGGAATATTTATCTTTGACTGCAATACCGTCCGCAAATACGAAACGGTTCTTGCCGACAACACGATTGCCGAGACCAGGGAGAGCGGAAGTTTTATCTGGGAAAACAGCTATGATCCGGAAACACATCTGAACGAGTACGATCTGACGCTTTACGTACGCGATGATGAAGAGAAGGAAAAGGAACGTTTTATCCGCATGACGGAAACGCATATGCAGAGGGCATTTTCCCTGGATGAACTGAAGTCGGCCGCACAGAAGGCCGGTCTGATCTGGAGAGAGACTCTGGATGTCGATACCATGGGCATGCCGGATGACAATACGGAACGATATCTGATTACGCTGCAGGAAAACGGTAAAACGAAAACTGAAGCAGAAACTTAATACGGAGAAAGAATGGAAGATTATATCATCAGAGCAGATGCCGCATCCGGGATGATCCGCGCATTTGCATGTGCCACTACAGGTATCTCGGAAAGAGCAAGACAGATTCACAATACCAGTCCGGTCGTGACTGCTGCACTTGGAAGACTTCTTTCTGCCGGCGTCATGATGGGCAGCATGATGAAGGACGAAAGGGATCTGCTGACACTGAAAATCGACGGTACCGGCCCGCTTAAAGGAATGATCGTCACTGCAGACTGTGAAGGGCATGTAAAGGGTTATCCGTATCAGCCGGTGGTTCTGCTGCCGCCGAACAGCCGCGGGAAACTGGATGTCGGCGGTGCGGTGGGAAAAGGAATCTTAAGCGTTATTTCCGATATCGGTCTGAAGGAACCGTATTCCGGCCAGGTTTCCCTCCAGTCAGGAGAAATTGCGGAAGATATTGCCTATTACTATGCCAGCAGCGAGCAGGTTCCGACAGCAGTCGGACTGGGCGTACTGATGAATCATGACAATACGGTGCGCTGTTCCGGAGGATATCTATTTCAGCTGATGCCGGGATGTCCGGACGAGATTGCCGGGATGCTCGAGGAACGAATCAAAAAGGCCGATTCCGTCACCGACATGATGAAAAAGGGAATGCGGCCGGAAGATATCACGGAGCTGATACTGGAAGGCCTGAAACCTTCCCTCACGGATAAAAAGAAATGTTCCTTTCACTGCGGATGCAGCAGAAGAAAAGTGGAAAAAGCGCTGATTACGGTCGGAGAAAAAGAACTTACCGATATGATCAGCGAAGAAAAGGACACGGAGGTCAGCTGTCATTTCTGCAGAAAAACGTATCATTTTTCACCGGATGATCTGCGCGTCCTTTTAAAAGAAGGCCGGCAGGGACATCCGGAACCTGATCAGAGGACGGAATAAACTTTTCCGTCGTATACCCATGGGTGCAGCAGCAGCCATCTCATATACGAAAGCGTCAGGTGTTCTCCCTTGTCGCGCAGCATGAGAAGAAGTTTCTCAAGAAGCATGCGGGTTTCTCTGTGCATGATCAGTTCGTTTTTCCGCCGGCAGTAATAATTCCACGGGTCAGCATCGGTATAAGAGGAGCCGCGGTATATTTTCGAAGCGGCAATCCTGTCGCAGGTCATTTCCAGTACATACCTGAGCGGCATTTTTGCACCGACCACGCCTTTCCCGATTTCAGTGGAGTAGTCCATCCAGTATTCGAAATGATGCTTGTTCCTTCCCTTGTGATGCAGCCATGCGGCAGAATAGCCGATTTCTTCCTTTTCGGCTGCATTGGGACTCCGATTGCCCTGATAATATCTGACGCCGGTCAGAAACTCTTCCGGCGAATATTTGGAAAGATCGTGCAGAAGACCCTGCCGGACCAGACCGACCTTGAAGCAGAGATCCATGACTGTAAGCTTGTGTTGTGTGATGGTTTTAAAATGATGACAGGCATTGTAAAATTGCATAAATATTATCCCCAATAAATAAAATTGTTTGACATATTAGACATTATATGCTATTGTGATTGAAGTTGCAAATAACTGCAACAATATTATTTTTCCTATTTCGGAGGATTTCAGTCATGAGCAAAGGTACAGTTAAGTGGTTTAATAATCAGAAGGGTTATGGATTTATCTCTGACGAGAAGGGCAATGATGTATTTGTTCACTATTCGGGCTTAAACATGGAAGGCTTCAAGACACTTGAAGAAGGCGCTCAGGTCGAATATGACATTGTCGACGGAGCAAAGGGTCCGCAGGCTACCAATGTTACCGTTATTAAATAAATACTAAAACTTCATCAGATAACCAAAGGAAGTCCGGCAGATGCCGGACTTCCTTTATTTTTGTAACGCTGAGCCGCGCAGAGAATGGTGCCCCATCGGGGCACGCGGCCCGTGCGAAAAGCAGGAGACGAAAAGACTTCTTTTACGCGATCACAGGGAATCCTGTTCTTCCGGGCACGTACGGGTGGAAGGTGAAACCATCCTGTATGAATAAGAAAAAGACGGACGTCGGTCAGAGTATATTTTCTTATGTTTTGCTCTGACGGAGTCCGAGATAATGCAGGGCGGCGTAGGCGTATTCAGTCAGAGAATTTTTGTCTGCAAAATCATAATCGTCCTTCTGTACGTAACGCATGGCTCCTTTATATTCCGTATAGAAGACAGGGCGCAGTACGGGACCGAAAACAGGAAGGAACATGCCTGTTTTCGCCACACGCGCCGTTTCACGCGTTGCCTTTACCCGGGCACTCTTATCCACGAATTCACCGACGCTTTTATGGACTGCCTTGTCTTCCAGCGGCAGATAATAATAATTTTCGTAATCATCAAAATAGTGAAAGGCTGTACCGTTATATGCGGAAACCGTGAGCTCAAGAATATTCTCCTTTGCGGTCATCGCAAGCGGGGACAGGTTCAGACTGATCTCGTGCGGCAGAAATGCAGCGGATTCGAAATCCAGAACAATCCGGTCGCCGCGGTCAACGGCAATGGGATTATAAAACAAGCCGCCTAAAAAATCCGGATAGGCGAGAAGGGACAGCAGATAGGTGAGGCCCGTCACATCTTCTTCATTGTGCAGCAGAAGCAGCTGCTGACGCATGAGATCGGAAGTGGAAAGGTAAGATTCGTAGACCGAAATCAGTTCGGCACCCGTGTAATGGTCTGCGCGGTCGAGGCCCAGGAAGTGTTCCATCGTCTTCTGATTCAGGTGTTCCGTCGGAAATATTTTACGGTAGGGACGGATGAGCTTGTACAGATCTGTGCTGTCCATGTCCGTGAGAGGATTATCAAGGTGATACTGATCCGCACATTTCTTTATGAACGGAAGGTCGAAACCGCTTCCGTTGTAATGGATCAGTCTCGAAAATCCCTTAGCATAGTCAAAAAAAGTACGGAGTATTTCCTGCTCGGAAGAGAGGTCTTCGGCAAACCACTGGGTCAGCTGCCAGCCGAGCGAAGAAGTGTGGTTTAATGCACCGATCAGGAAAATCTGTGCATCGGAAGGAGCAAGACCGGTTGTTTCAATGTCGAAAAAAAGCAGGCCGTCCTGGTCTCCGAGGTTTCTTAACGGGTATGAAATTACGATCGGTTCCGGTTTTGAAAATATCTGCATGGAGTGTCTCTTTTTCTTTCCGCAGCCCTGGAAAAGTCAGTGAAAACGGGGCATTTCGAGCCCGCATGGCGGAATTTTATGGTTAAGTTTCATTATATCAGTTCGTTGTCATAATGCAAAGCCTGTGGTAAACTACTTTATAACGGAGGGGAAAAATGATATCTTATGTAAAGGGAACGCTTTCCGAAATCATAGGCGATGTCATAGTCGTGGAAGCCGGAAGCGTCGGAATCAACATACACGTACCGCTGACCGTAATGGATCAGCTTCCTTCGCCGGGCGAAGAGGTTATGATCTTCACATACCTGAAGGTTTCCGAGGATGCCCTGACCCTGTACGGATTCAATTCCAGACGGGATCTTGACATGTTCAGACAGCTGATCGGCGTAAACGGAATCGGTCCGAAGGGGGCTCTGGCAATTTTGTCCACGCTGTCTCCGGAAGACCTGAGAATGGCGGTGCTGACAGCGGATGCCAAGGCCATATCGCGTGCCCCGGGAATCGGACTGAAGACCGCACAGAGAGTTATTCTGGACCTTAAGGAAAAGGTATCGCTTGAGGATATCGTCACGCCGGAAGGAAAGGAAAAAGGAAGCACGGCGGGAGGCAGATCCGGACCCGCGAAGGAAGCAATGGAGGCACTCGTTCAGCTCGGATATTCGAGCATGGATGCCGGGAAGGCGGTTCGTGCGGTTGAAATTACGGACGGCATGGACAGTGAAGCGGTGCTGAAGGAAGCCCTTAAGGCTCTGGCATTTCAATAAAGCTTTCTATACAAAGGACAGACATAAAACATGGAAAGACGAATCATAACAACGGAAGTGACGACACCCGAGGAGAAACAGATTGAGCAAAGCCTCCGTCCGCGGTATCTGAAGGATTATATCGGCCAGGAAAAAATCAAATCCACGCTGAAGGTTTACATGGATGCGGCGAAAAGCAGAGGAGAAACACTGGATCATGTCCTTTTTTACGGACCTCCCGGCCTCGGCAAAACGACGCTTTCCGTCATCATTGCCAATGAAATGGGCGTCAATCTGAAGATCACATCGGGACCGTCCATCGAGAAACCCGGTGAAATGGCGGCCATTCTGAATAACCTTCATGAAGGCGATGTCCTTTTCGTGGACGAGATCCACAGACTGAACCGGCAGGTTGAAGAAGTGCTTTATCCGGCCATGGAGGATTTTGCAATCGACATCATGCTCGGGAAAGATGCGGGCGCGAGAAGTATAAGACTTGAGCTGCCGAAGTTCACGCTGATCGGAGCGACGACGAGGGCGGGACTGCTTTCGGCACCGTTAAGAGACCGGTTCGGCGTTGTTCAGAAGCTTGAGTTTTATACGCCGGACGAACTGGAAAAGATCATATACCGTTCCGCGGAAGTTCTGGGAGTGGAAATAGACGCATCCGGAGCAAAGGAAATTGCCCGCCGGAGCAGAGGAACGCCGCGGCTCGCAAACCGGTTTTTAAAACGGGTGCGTGATTTTGCCCAGGTGAAATATGACGGAGTCATCACCAAGGAAGTTGCAGACTATGCGCTGGATATCCTGGATGTCGACAAACTCGGACTTGATAAAAATGACCGGATGATTCTTTCCACCATCATTGAAAAGTTCTCCGGCGGACCGGTCGGGCTTGATACGCTGTCGGCTGCGCTGGGAGAGGATGCCGGCACTCTGGAGGATGTTTATGAGCCCTATCTGCTGATGAACGGGTTTATCATGCGAACGCCGCGCGGGAGAACCGCCACCGAAAATGCCTATAAGCATCTGGGCCTGCCGTTTTCGCAGCAGGGCGCGCTGAACTTGAACGAATAAGTTAAATTCCTGCCTGAAAGGGGAAATATGGATACCAGAAAAGGAACGGACGTACTGATTGACGGTAAAACCTATACGGTTGCGGGAGACGATCCGGAATATCTGCAGAAGGTTGCAAATTATCTTACGGAAAAAATCGGAAAATTCAGGGAGTCTCCTGTCTTCGAACATCAGACTTCGGAGTACCGGAGAGTCATGCTTTACCTGAATATCGCCGATGATTATTTTCGTGAGAAAAACAGGGCCGCTGCGCTGGAAACTGCAAAGGCGGAAACGGAAAAGGAAATCGCGCGACTGCAGAAGGAAAACGCAGATGCCGTAAAAAATCATGCGGATCTGAAAAAAGAATATGACAGTGCGGTTCTTAAGCTGAACGAAAATAAAAAGAAGATCGAAGACTCTTCCGCAAAGATCACGGAACTTTCCCGGCAAATGACGGAGCTTGAAAACAGTCTCCGGCAGGAAAAGGCGAAAGCCGCCGAATCGGAGCAGAAGCTCTTAAGGGAAAATGCCGAATTAAAGAAGACAAATGAAGAAAAGACGGCAGAGCTTTCCCGCACGAAGGAAGCTGCGGCAAACGAACTGCAGAAGGTCAGGGGAGACCTGTCGGCGGAACTTGCGAAAGTGAAAAGCAGTACCGCGGCGGAACTGGATAAAGTGAAAAGTCAGGCGGCGGAAGAAATCGGGAAGGTCAGAAAAGAAGCCTCCGATCTTTCGAAAAATGCTGCGGAACAGACGGAACGCGCAAGAAAAGAAGCTTCCGAGAATATTGCACGGGCAAAGGCAGAGAGTGCGGCTGCAGTCGAAAAAGCAAAGCGGGAAGCTGCCGAGACAGTGAAAAACAGGCAGAACGAAACAGCTTCTGCTCTTGAAAAGATGAAAAACGAAACGGCAGCGACCGTCGAGAGAACGAAGAAGGAAGCGGCCGAGGCAGTGAAAAAGGCGCAGAACGAGGCAGCCGCATCCATTGAAAAAGCAAGAAATGAATCTGCCTCAGCTCTGGAACAAACGAAACGGGAAGCGGCCGAGACACTGAAAAAGACGCAGGACGAAGCAGCCGCAACGGTTGAAAAAATAAGAAGTGAATCTGCAGCTGCCCTTGAGAGAACCAGAAAAGAAGCTGCCGATACGGTGAAAAATAAGCAGAGTGAAACAGCTGCTGCTCTTGAGAAGATGAAAAACGACACGGCAGCGACCGCCGAGAGAACGAAGAAGGAAGCAACCGAGGCTCTTAAAAAGGCACAGGACGATGCCGCGGCATCTGTCGAAAAAATAAAGAGCGAAACAGCAGCTGCAGCAGAGAAGACAAAAAAGGAAGCAGCCGAGGCAATCAAAAAAGCACAGGACGAAGCATCCGCTGCGGTTCAGAAGGCGAAAAAAGATGCGGCAGATGCGGTGTCCAGAGTGCAGGATGAGTCGGCAGGAAACATGGCGAAGCTGAGGTCCGATACTGCATATGAACTTGCTTCGGTGCGGAAGAATCTGTCGGGCGAAATCGAGAAACTGAAGAGCAGCCACGCAGCCGAGACCGAGAAGCTGAAGAACAGCTATGAATCGGAACTGAAGAAACTGAAGATCGACCATGCCTCTGAAGTGGAGAAGCTTAAGAACACGCAGGAGGCGCTGAAGAGCGGCTATGAATCCGAACTGAAGAAACTGAAGGACGACCATGCAACCGAAGTGGAGAAGCTTAAGAACGCGCAGGAGGCACTGAAGAGCGGCTATGAATCCGAGCTTAAGAAACTGAAGGACGACCAAGCATCCGTGGTGGAGAAGCTTAAGAATATGCAGGAGGCACTGAAGAACAGCTGTGAATCCGAGCTTAAGAAACTGAAGAGTGACCACGCATCCGAAGTGGAGGAACTGAAGAAAAGACATGATGCCGAGCTCAAAAAAGCAGCCGGCGATCATGCTGCCGAAATGGAAAAAATGAAACAGGATCATATTTTAAAAATCGGCGAGATGACGTCCTCCCATGCTTCCGAACTCCAGACAGTCAGAACGGCTGCAGAGGAGAAGCTTAAGAAAACGAGCGGGGATCTGTCTGCCGAGCTTTTAAAGACGAAGGAAGAATCCGATACCAGAATTAAAAACCTGAAGGCTTCTCTGAAGCAGGCGCTTTCCGAACTTGCACCGCTGAAGGAAATAAAGGAGCGTAAGGAAACCGTCAGGAAGACTGCCGAAAAGGAATCTGCAGGCGGCAGGAAAAAAACAGCAGGAAGCACTGCGGCGGGTAAGGCAGCCGGGACGGAAAAAAGCGCCGGCAGAGGAAAAACTTTAAAGTCCGGAGCGGCAGGAAAAAAAGCGGCTGCGGGAAAGACTGCCGCGAAATCAGCAGCCGTGAAAAAAGCTTCCGGTAAAAAGAGATGATCAGGAAAGCAGAACTGCTTGCTCCGGCCGGATCGTTCGAAAGCCTGGTCGCTGCGGTCAATGCCGGAGCAGATGCAGTCTACATCGGCGGCAGAAAATTCGGAGCCAGGGCTTATGCCGAGAATGCCGGGGAAGACTGTCTGATCGAAGGGATACGCTATGCGCATCTTCATGGAGTAAAGGTTCATCTGACGGTCAATACGCTGTTTAAAGACAGCGAGATGAAAGAACTGTACGGGTTTCTGAAGCCGTACTACGAGGCGGGACTTGACGCGGTAATTGTGCAGGATCTGGGAGTTCTGGATTATCTGCATCGTCAGTTTCCGCTTCTTTCTTTGCATGCCAGCACGCAGATGACCGTTACAGGACCGGAGAGTGCGCTGCTCTTAAAGGCCGAAGGCGTTAAAAGGGTCATACCGGCAAGAGAACTGTCTCTTTCTGAAATCAGAAAGATTGCGGAGGAAACCGGTCTGGAAACGGAGGTATTTGTACACGGGGCGCTCTGTTACTGTTATTCGGGCCAGTGCTTCATGAGCAGCATGATCGGCGGGAGAAGCGGAAACCGCGGACGCTGCGCGCAGCCGTGCAGACTGAAATATGAACTTCTGGATACCTCCGGAAAAAACCGGCTGAGCAGAACGAAGGAGCCGTGTCTTCTCAGCATGAGGGATCTTTGCAGCCTGGACATTCTGCCCGATATCTTGGAAGCCGGCGTTACGAGTCTGAAAATAGAAGGCAGGATGAAGAGCCCCAGATACACGGCCGGGACTGTCTCCGTATGGCGGAAATATCTGGACCTTTATTATGAAAAGGGCCGGAGCGGATATTCCGTGGAGAAAGAAGACCGCGGTAAGCTGCTGGATCTGTTTGACCGCGGCGGGCAGACGACGGGGTATTTTACGCGGCACAACGGGCCGGATATGATGGCCATGCGGGAGAAACCCGATTTTAAGGAATCCAATGAGGACCTGTTCCGTTACCTGGACGATACTTTCGTGAATGCCGTAAAAAAAATCGAGATCGACGGCGAGGCGGTATTCCGTAAGGACTCCCCCATGACGCTGAAAGTAAGGTGCAGCGGGGAAAACGGCTGTACGGAAGCGGAAAGCACGGGACCGGTACCGGAGAAAGCCGAAAAACTGGAGGCGGAGGAAAGCGGGATCCGGGAAAAGCTTCTGAAAACGGGGAACACCGTGTTTTCATTCCGTTCACTGGAAATCAGGCTGGACAGGGGACTTTTTGTTCCGGTGTCTTCGCTGAAAGAGCTCCGGCGCGATGCCCTGAGTGCGCTTGAAAATCAGATGGATGCAGCCTTCAGGCGGGAAAGCTGCGGGCAGATTCCGGACGCGGATGATGAGAAAACAGAAAACAGGGAAGATGCAGGAGAGCATACACCTTCTCTTCATGTTACCGCCTGGAATGCGGAACAGATTCATGCGGCCGTGCAAAATGAAGCTGTCAGGGAAATTTCCCTCATGCCGGATGCAGTACCCGCATCCGAATGGAAGCAGGAGGCGGAAGAAATCCGTTCAGGCGGGAAGAAACCGCTTTTATGTCTGAACACGATTTTCCGGCAGGAGACGAAGGACTATTTCCTCCGGCATGCCGGTGAACTGACCGGGGCAGGCTTTTCCGGATTTGTGATCCGTTCTCTTGAGGAACCGGGTTTCCTGAAACGCCTTTACGGCGGCAGGGAAATTCCGGACCTGTATTTTGATTTCAATTTATACGGAATGAACAGGGAGGCACGCAGCGTTCTTTACCGGTTCGGTGCGAAAAAACTCACGCTTCCGATGGAACTGAACGAAAGAGAGTTAAGGGAAACAGGGTGCGAAGGGAAAGAACTGATTGTCGCCGGGCGCCTTCCCATGATGACGTCCGCACAGTGCCTGAAAAAGAATACGGCCGGCTGCGATCATACTCCCGGCATATGTTATCTGAAGGACCGGACCGGGAAAATGATGCCGGTTAAGAACAGCTGCCTGTTCTGCTGCAACACAATCCTCAATGCCGATCCGCTGAGCCTTGTCGGCGTAAGAAAAGACGTACTGGCGCTGAACCCCGGGTCTCTTCGGATTCTTCTTTCGACGGAAACGAAGGAAGAGGCGGAAAGGGTCATAAGCGCCTGCGCGGAAGCATTCTTAAAGGGCAGGGATGTTCCCGATCCCTATCCCGTGTGCACAAGAGGGCATCTGAAGCGCGGGGTTGAGTAAAACGGCAGATTGGTATATACTGAAATTCGGTTAACGGGGGACACCCGGCAGGAGGGATTGCGTATGACTGAAGCAACGAGCTGCGGCGGTGTGGTTATTTTTCGCGGCAAGATCATGGTTCTTTATAAAAACTACAAGAACCGTTATGAGGGATGGGTTTTGCCGAAAGGAACAGTGGAAAAGGGAGAAACGCATGAACAGACGGCCCTGCGGGAAGTCAGGGAAGAGGCCGGGGTAGATGCGAGAATTCTGGATTATATCGGGAAAAGCGAATATACATTCAACACGCAGTCGGATATTGTCGATAAAAACGTGCACTGGTTTCTGATGAGCGCGGACAGCTATTACAGCAAGCCGCAGAGAGAAGAATATTTTTACGATTCCGGCTACTATAAGTATTACGAGGCGTACCATCTCCTGAAGTTTGCAAATGAAAAACTGATTCTGGAAAAAGCATTCGCACGGTATCAGGAACTGAAGATGAACAACGAATGGGATAAAAACAAACAGACGGATACGGAGGAACAACATGATCAAAATTGAAAAGACCTCGGTCATGAATCTGGAAAATGCCATGCGCGGTGCCAGAAATCCGCTGAATTCCTGGAGCAGGTCCGACAGCTATTACGATGCGGACCATAACTATGTTCTGGGACCGAATGACCTGAAGCTGGCCATACGCTTAAGGCAGGCAGGAAGCGATCACAGGAAATTCATCCGTCAGATCTTCGTGACTGCGGATATTACGGCGCCCATCTACTGGTGGAAGGAATATGATACCTATAAGATCGCAACTGTGGCGAATTCCACTTCGACCATGCACAGAATCCATTCCAAGGAATTCTGCCTGGATGATTTTTCACATGATCAGATGACGGACGATGCGCTGAAGGCACTGCAGCAGATGATAGATCAGCTGGAACGGATCCGCAAAAGATATCTGGAGACCGGAAACAAGGCGGACTGGTATGATATGATCCAGCTCCTGCCGTCCAGCTACAATCAGATGCGTACCTGCACGCTGAATTACGAAACGCTGGTAAACGTGTATTTTGCCCGCATGAATCACAAGCTGAATGAATGGCATGTTTTCTGTGACTGGATCAGGACGCTTCCCTATGCGAAGGAGCTGATTCTGGGAATGAACCCGGATGATGCGGAGAAGGGAAACGGCGGACCGGATACAGAGGAGAATTCCGATATATGATAAATTCGGTTAAATACGCCGCTGCCCATCCGGGCACAGGCGGTGCGTTCACTTTATACTGATACACGAAAAAGAACGGACAAATGCGCTGACCGCGTTTCGTCCGTTCTGCTTATTAAGAAAGCATCTCACTTGTCTGACTGAAAGGACAGATCGGAAATCATGAATATCATTGCTGCCGTTGACAGAAATTTTGCAATCGGGAAAGGAAACGAACTTCTTGTCTCCATCCCGAAAGACCGTCAGCTGTTTATGAATGAAACGCTGGGGAAGACTGTCGTCATGGGGAGAAAGACCTTTGAAAGCCTTCCCGGAGGACAGCCTCTTTACGGGAGGGAAAACATTGTTCTTTCCGCGGACGCTTCCTTTGCTCCGAAAGGCGTGACGGTTTTTAAAAACTTTGATGACGCCCTGCATTATCTGCGAAAACTTCCTTCGGATTCCGTATATATCATCGGCGGAGAGAGCATTTACCGCGAGTTCCTGCCCTACTGCGACACGCTGCATCTCACGAAAATCGACTATGCATATGACGGCGACCGGCATTTTCCGGACATTTCGGAAGACCGGGAATGGTATGTCGAAGAGGAAAGCGACGAGGAAACCTATTTTGATCTTGCCTATACGTTCGTCCGGTACAGACGGAAAAGACGGTGACCGGCATTCTTTGAAAGCCCGGCTTCTTGCATATCGGGAAGATATTATGATAAAATTCAGTGGTGACAAAACATAAAAGAGGAGCTCATCATGTTTAAAATTCTGAAGAAAAGGAAACTGGCCGAAAAGATCTGGCTCATGGATGTGGAAGCGAAACGTCTGGCACGGAAATGCATGCCGGGAGAATTTCTGATTGTGAAGATCGACAAGGAAGGCGAACGGATTCCGCTTACCGTGTGCGACTATGACAGGGAAAAGGGAACGGTGACGATTGTATTCCAGGAAGTCGGTGCCAGTACGGAACGGATGGCAACTTTAAATGAAGGAGATTTCTTCATGGATGTCGTCGGGCCGCTGGGAAATCCGAGCGATCTTACAAAAAAGACGCCGGAAGAACTGAAGAAGATGAAGATCCTCTATGTCGCAGGAGGCGTGGGCACGGCTCCTGTGTATCCGCAGATCAAGTGGTTAAAGGAACAGGGCGTTCTGGCGGATGTCGTCGAGGGCGCAAAGACAAAGGACCTTGTCATCATGGAAGAAGAAATGCGGGCGGTGTCCGGCGATCATCTCTTTATCACGACGGACGACGGTTCCTATATGAGGAAGGGAATGGTCACGGAAGTCGTAAAGGATCTGGTCCGGAATGAGGGAAGGCACTATGATCTCTGCGTCGCAATCGGTCCCATGATCATGATGAAATTTGTCTGCCTTCTGACGAAGGAACTTGGCATTCCGACAGTCGTCAGCATGAACCCCATCATGGTGGACGGAACGGGAATGTGCGGAGCGTGCAGGCTGCATGTCGGAGACGAAATCAGATTTGCCTGTGTGGACGGACCGGAATTCAACGGCCATCTGGTCAATTTCGACGAAGCCATGAGCCGTTCCAGAATGTATAAAACGGAAGAGGGACGCGCGCTGCTTCGCTACCGGGAAGGCAGCACGCATCACGGAAACTGCGGAATGTGCGGAGGTGAGAGATAATGGAACTCGACAAGATGAAGAAGGTACCCGTGCATGAACAGGACGCGAAGGTAAGGGCAACCAATTTCGAGGAAGTGTGCCAGGGATATACGAAGGAAGAGGCAATGGCCGAGGCTTCCAGATGCCTGGACTGCAAAAACCCGAAGTGCGTCGGCGGCTGTCCGGTATCCATCCATATCCCGGATTTTATCCGTGAAGTGAAGAACGGAAATTTTGCGAAGGCAGCGGAGATCATTGCGGAAAGTTCCGCCCTGCCTGCGGTCTGCGGAAGAGTCTGCCCGCAGGAGACGCAGTGCGAAGGCGTCTGCATCAGAGGAATCAAGGGGGAAGCGGTCTCCATCGGAAAACTGGAGCGGTTCGTTGCAGACTGGGCAAGGGAAAATCATATCGATTTTCCGGTCAACTGCGAAAAGAAGGGGAAAAAGGTCGCCGTGATCGGCTCAGGCCCATCAGGGCTTACCTGTGCGGGAGACCTGGCAAAACTCGGATATGAGGTGACGATATTCGAAGCCCTTCACGAGGCGGGAGGCGTGCTGGTCTACGGCATACCGGAATTCCGTCTGCCGAAGGACAAGGTTGTGGCCCATGAAGTTGAGAATGTGAAGAAACTCGGCGTAAAGATCGAAACGGACACCATCATCGGGAAGACGGTCACGATCGACGAGCTGATGGATAAGGAAGGCTTTGAAGCGGTCTATATCGGAAGCGGTGCGGGTTTACCCATGTTCATGGGAATACCCGGAGAAAATGCCAGCGGCGTCTTTTCCGCGAATGAATTTCTCACAAGGAACAATCTGATGAAGGCATTCCGGGATGATTTCGACACGCCCATCCACTGCGGGAAGAAAGTCGTGGTTGTGGGCGGAGGAAACGTGGCCATGGATTCCGCGAGGACGGCTCTGCGTCTCGGGGCGGAAGTCCATGTCGTATACCGCAGGTCGGAAGCGGAACTTCCGGCAAGGGCGGAGGAAGTCCATCACGCAAAGGAAGAAGGAATCATTTTCAAACTTCTTACAAATCCCGTTGAAATTCTCCAGGACGAGAACGGCTGGGTCAGAGGGATCCGCGTGATCAAGATGGAACTGGGAGAACCGGATGCGAGCGGCAGAAGAAGACCGATCCCGATCGAGGGTTCCGAGTATGAAATCGAGTGCGACACGGTGATCATGGCACTCGGCACTTCTCCGAATCCGCTGATCTCCAGTACCACAAAAGGACTGGACGTGAACAGAAGAAAATGCATTGTGGCCGATGAGGAGACCGGGAAGACGAGCCGGAAGGGCGTATTTGCCGGAGGCGATGCCGTGACTGGTGCGGCGACCGTAATCCTGGCAATGGGTGCCGGGAAAGCGGCAGCGAAGGGAATAGACGAATACCTGAGCGGGAAATAAGACCATAACAGAAGGAAAACGAGGGGATGAAACATACCTATACACAGGAAGAACGCCTGCAGCAGATGCTGAACGAACCGGTTAAAAAGCTGATACCGGGACTGGCTGTTCCGACCATCATCAGCATGCTGGTATCCGCCATTTACAATATGGCGGATACTTTCTTTGTCAGTCAGATCAGCACGAGCGCAAGCGCGGCAGTCGGCGTCATATTTTCTCTGATGGCATTTATCCAGGCGATCGGTTTTCTCATGGGACAGGGCGCAGGCGTGTCCGTGGCAAAATATCTCGGCAGAAAACAGACGGAAGAGGCTTCCGTGATCGCCGCGGTATCCTATTTTACGACACTCTTTATCGGCCTGATCGTATTTGTTTCAGGAACCGTTTTCCTGAAACCCATGATTTATCTTCTGGGTGCGACGGATACCATTTATCCGTATGCGGCAGACTACTGCAGATATATTCTGATTGCGGCGCCCTTCATGATATCCAGTTTTGTCATGAATAATCTTCTGCGTAATGAGGGTAATGCTTTTTTCGCCATGATCGGCATATCGGCCGGCGGAATCCTGAACCTTTTCCTGGATCCGTTAATGATATTCGGCTTCGGCTGGGGAATAGCCGGTGCGGCGATCGCCACCATGCTGAGCCAGATGATCAGCTTCGGCATTCTTTTGTGGCAGTGCAACACAAGAACGGGCTGCATCCCGCTCCGGTGGAAAAACTTCAAACCGACAGCGGAGCTTTTCAGGACGATTCTGCATGTCGGACTCCCGAGCTTCTGCAGACAGGGCCTCGCCAGCCTGGCCACCGTGATCCTCAATGTTTCGGCCGTTCCCTTCGGCGATGCGGCGATCGCGGCCATGAGCATTGTGAACCGCATCATCATGATGATCTATTCCGGCATGCTCGGCTTCGGACAGGGATTTCAGCCGGTCTGCAGCTATAACTTCGGTGCCAGGAGATACGACAGAATCCTTGATGCATTCCGGTTTTCCGTGAAAGTGGCGGTCATCTGGCTTACAAGTCTCGGCGTGATCGCCTTTGCGTCTGCGAATCCGCTGATCACGGCTTTTCGCAGAAACGATCCGGAAGTCATCCGCATCGGCGTAACGGCTCTGCGGTTTTATGTGCTTACGCTTCCTGTTCAGGCCTGGGTCGTTCTGGTGAATATGCTGACGCAGTCGATCGGATACGGTTTCCGCTCATCGATTGTTTCGCTCGGGAAGCAGGGTATTTATTTTATTCCCGCCATTCTGATCCTGCCGCACATCATCGGCATTACGGGAATAGAGATCGCCCAGCCGGTGGCGGATATTTTTACTGCCATAACGGCGACGGTCATTGTGATTCCGGTACTGAGGTCCTTAAAGAACGGAACCATACCGGACGAGGAACCGCCGCTCGGCGTAAAATTCGCCCGGGCAGCGGAAGATACGGAGGAATAAAAAATGCATGATTCTGATACTATGAGGAAGCTTTTTCTTGCAGGATTTGTTTTCCTGATTTCCGGTTTTACGGCTCTTAACCCGGAGGCGGCAATCATGACCAAAAACAGACTTGCCATGCAGGGGAGAATATCGCAGACAGCTCCGGTGAACAGAGGAGAAGTTTACGGATGCGGCGGCATACAGGGGAAAATTTCCGCCTGTGATCCCGAAAACGGAACCTTGACCCTGGACTGCACGGATTCTGTCGGAAAGACCTATACGCTCGGTACATCGGAAATCTGCAGCATTTCCCTTCGGGAAGAACTTACTGCCGGTGTAAATGCAGCCCTTCTTTATACGGGGAGTCTTGTCGGTGCCGGGGATGACATCCATAAGGTGACATCTGTCATTCTCCTGGATGCACAGGAGCACTGGGATATCCGTTCCACTCCCGTCTGCAGTCTTTTATCGGATGAGATGAGCACGTTTTCCGTAAAAGATCTTCAGTCCGGCGATGTGTACACGTTTCTGAAGGATAACTGCCCGTCGTCTGAGGGGCTGGAAGTAAACTGCGGGGACGGCCTGTCGGTTATCTATGTAACGACGGACAGCGGAGACCGCTATCCGCTGAAGATAGTTCCTTATGAGCCGGATCCAGTTCCCGCGCCGGAAGAATGAATTTCCGCTTTTATGGACGGATTATCCACGGGATTAACAAGCAGTTCTGTGAATTAAAGTCAGGACTATTTATTTTTCCTTCCCTCTTGTTTCTCGTCCGGGTTTGTGAGAAAATAAGATGGAAAGTGTTTTGATTTTAACAATCTTGAAAGTTCATATCGAAAGGAGCATAAGAAGCATGATTTATTCACGTGAAGTAGAAAACATGTGCACCGTAGCCCAGGGCGTGCATCATGGCGCGGCACCTATTCCTGAAGAAGCAAAATGGGTGCAGGCAAAGGAAATCAAGGATATTTCCGGTCTGACACACGGCGTCGGCTGGTGTGCACCGCAGCAGGGAGCATGCAAACTGACTCTGAATGTAAAGCAGGGAATTATCCAGGAAGCACTTGTTGAAACAATCGGATGTTCCGGTATGACGCATTCCGCTGCAATGGCTGCCGAAATTCTTCCGGGCCTTACCATTCTGGAAGCTCTGAATACGGATCTTGTGTGCGACGCAATCAATACGGCCATGAGAGAACTGTTCCTGCAGATCGCCTACGGCAGAACGCAGTCCGCATTTTCGGAGGAAGGACTTCAGATCGGAGCCGGCCTTGAGGATCTCGGAAAAGGTCTTCGTTCCCAGATCGGAACCATGTACGGCACACTGAAAAAGGGCCCCCGTTATCTGGAAATGGCAGAGGGCTATGTTACGGAGATCGGACTGGACAAAGACGATCAGATCATCGGCTACAAGTTCGTAAACCTCGGCAAGATGACCGACTTCATCAAGAAGGGCGACGAACCGAACGAAGCATACAAGAAGGCATCCGGCCAGTATGGAAGAGTGGAAGATGCCGTTAAGTTCATCGACCCGAGAAAAGAATAATAAACAGGATGAAGGAGGAAAAAAATCACATGGCTATCACATTCGAATCATATGAGAGACGTATTGACAAGATCAATAAGGTCTTGAACAGCTACGGCATCAAATCACTGGAAGATGCCGAAAAAATCACGAAAGATGCCGGCCTGAACGTCTATGACCAGGTTAAGAAAATTCAGCCGATCTGCTTTGAGAACGCCTGCTGGGCCTATACGGTCGGCGCTGCGATCGCAATCAAGAAAGGCTGCAGAAAAGCCGCGGAAGCATCAGCCGCAATCGGCGAGGGACTTCAGAGCTTCTGCATTCCCGGCTCCGTCGCGGATACCAGAAAAGTAGGACTCGGACACGGCAACCTCGGAAAAATGCTTCTGGAAGAAGATACCGACTGCTTCTGCTTCCTTGCTGGTCATGAGTCGTTTGCAGCTGCAGAAGGCGCAATCGGAATCGCTGAGAAGGCAAACAAGGTCCGTCAGAAACCTCTCCGCGTCATCTTAAACGGACTCGGCAAAGATGCCGCCAAGATCATTTCCCGCATCAACGGGTTCACCTTTGTTGAAACGGAATATGATCCCTATAAGAACGAAGTGAAGGAAATCAGCAGAACCGCATATTCGGAAGGCTTGAGAGCCAAGGTCAACTGCTACGGAGCAAACTCCGTTCCGGAAGGTGTTGCGATCATGTGGAAGGAAAATGTAGATGTTTCCATCACCGGAAACTCAACCAACCCGACACGTTTCCAGCACCCGGTTGCAGGTACCTACAAGAAGGAAAGAATAGAAGCAGGAAAGAAGTACTTCTCGGTTGCATCCGGCGGCGGCACAGGACGTACGCTTCATCCGGACAACATGGCTGCAGGTCCCGCATCTTACGGATTCACGGATACGCTCGGCCGCATGCACAGCGATGCGCAGTTCGCAGGCAGTTCTTCCGTTCCCGCACATGTGGAAATGATGGGACTGATCGGCATGGGCAACAATCCCATGGTTGGCGCTACCGTTGCAGTCGCGGTTTCCATTGAAGAAGCGGCAAAAGCCGGCAAGTTTTAATCAGTAAAATCAAGGGCTTGCGGGTTTTAGAACCCCCGACTTTTCGGACATGAAGAACCGGTAATTGTAAATTTTCAGGAAAACACAAACAGCGTTAAAAGATTAGGTTGAAGCAAAAAAAGAGTCGTTTGATTTCACATCAGGCGGCTCTTTTGTTTTCCTGAAAATGGAATTCGGGAGAGGTCAAACAAAATTCCATAAAGCAATCTGACATAAAATAAAAAATGAGAGTGTAGAGTTCAATCAATAATTTCTGACATCTTCCTGTTCAGAAAAGTATACGGACGACCGGAGCAGCGGAACTGCATCTGACATGCCGCATCATAAGCGGAAGAAGATGGAAGTAACGGGAAAGACAAAATCCGGTGACGAAAACCGCAGGGAATAAAGAATGTATACATGCGGACTGCTATTGCATTAAACCTGTAGGTGCGATAAAATAATAACGATTTTTCGATTTTTTGGTTTCCGTCGAGGAAGCGGCGAAAGCAGGAAAGTTCTGGGAAATAAACAAAGTATAATCAACTTAATGTCAGACAAGAAAGTGAGGTTTATTGCAATATGTCGAAAATTGATTTGGCTAAATACGGTATTACTGGAGTAACGGAGGTTGTTTATAATCCTTCTTATGATACCCTGTTTGACGAGGAGATGAAGCCGGGCCTTGAAGGATATGAAAAAGGTCAGGTCAGCGAACTCGGAGCGGTCAATGTCATGACCGGTATTTACACGGGACGTTCTCCGAAAGACAAATTCATTGTCATGGATCAGAATTCAAAAGATACCGTGTGGTGGACTTCGGATGCATATAAGAACGACAACCATCCGGCTTCCGAACAGACCTGGGAAGCAGTCAAGAAGATTGCCAAGAGCGAACTGTCCGGCAAGAAACTGTTCGTAGTGGATGCATTCTGCGGTGCAAACAAAAACACGAGAATGGCTGTCCGCTTCATCATGGAAGTTGCCTGGCAGGCTCATTTCGTCAGAAACATGTTCATTAAGCCGACGGAAGAAGAACTGAAGGATTTTGAACCTGATTTCGTGGTTTATTGTGCTTCCAAGGCAAAAGTGGAGAACTTCAAGGAACTCGGCCTCAACTCCGAAACGGCTGTCGTATTCAACATTACGAGCAGAGAGCAGGTCATTATCAATACCTGGTACGGCGGGGAAATGAAGAAGGGCATGTTCTCCATGATGAACTATTATCTGCCGCTTAAGGGGATTGCCTCCATGCACTGCTCCGCAAACACGGATATGGACGGAAAGAATACTGCAATCTTCTTCGGACTTTCCGGAACAGGGAAGACCACGCTGTCCACGGATCCCAAGCGCCTTCTGGTCGGCGATGACGAGCACGGATGGGACGATAACGGCGTCTTCAATTTTGAAGGCGGCTGCTATGCAAAGGTCATCAACCTCGACAAGGATTCCGAGCCGGATATCTACAATGCAATCAGGCGCGATGCGCTTCTGGAAAACGTGACGCTCGACAAGAACGGAAAGATCGATTTTGCCGACAAGAGCGTAACGGAAAATACGCGTGTTTCCTATCCGATCGATCATATCAAGAATATTGTACGTCCGATCTCTTCGGCACCCGCTGCAAAGGATGTGATCTTCCTTTCCGCAGATGCATTCGGCGTGCTTCCGCCGGTATCCATTCTGACGCCGGAACAGACAAAGTACTATTTCCTGTCCGGATTTACGGCAAAGCTTGCCGGAACAGAACGCGGCATCACCGAGCCGACACCGACATTCTCTGCCTGCTTCGGTCAGGCATTCCTGGAACTGCCGCCGACGAAATATGCGGAAGAGCTGGTGAAGAAAATGGAAAAGAACGGCGCCAAGGCTTATCTTGTAAATACAGGCTGGAACGGTACCGGAAAACGTATTTCCATCCGCGATACCCGCGGCATCATCGACGCCATCCTGAACGGCTCTATCAACAAGGCGCCGACCAAGAAGCTGCCGCACTTCGATTTTGAAATCCCGACAGAGCTTCCGGGCGTTGATACCAGGATCCTTGATCCCCGTGATACCTATGCCGACGCTTCCGAATGGGAGAAGAAGGCAGTGGATCTCGCAGGACGTTTCGTAAAGAACTTTGCAAAGTACGAGGGAAATGCAGCCGGCAAGGCACTTGTTGCCGCCGGACCGAAGGCATAACTGAAAGACAGAAATATGATTGAAGACAGGACAGCCACGGCTGTCCTGTTTTTTTCCTTCGGTATAATCTGATTTCATATCTCGCATACCATTTGTTCAGTTGACATTTATACCTCCGATGTTTAAGATAGTAACTAAACATTCGGAGGTATATTCATGAGAATTGTTCTTTCTCTTCTGGTAGACAATACGGCAGGCGTGTTAAGCCGTGTGGCCGGACTCTTTTCGCGCCGCGGTTATAACATCGAAAGTCTTACAGTGGGTGAGACCGCCGACCCGCGTTATTCCCGTATGACGGTCGTTTCACTCGGAGACCAGGATGTTCTAGATCAGATCGAAAAACAGCTTAGAAAACTGGAGGATGTACGCGACATCAAGGAACTGAAAGAGGGAAAGAGCGTATACCGCGAACTGATCATGATCAAGGTCAAGGCGAATGCAAGCGAACGGCAGGCAATCAGCGCAGTGGCGAATATATTCCGTGCCAGCGTTGTCGATGTGGGCAAAGAATCCATGACGGTCATGCTGACGGGAGACCAGAGCAAGCTGGATGCGATCATAAATCTTCTGGATGATTACGAGATCCTTGAACTTGCGAGGACCGGACTTACGGGGCTGTCAAGGGGATCGGACGATATCCGGTATCTTCCCTGAAAGCAGGAGAGAACGAAGGCCGTTTTGTGATGATAGTCAAAGTACCTGCCGGATGCTGTGACACCGGGGGGAACTTTAACCATAGATAACATATCAAATTCGATACAGGAGGACAGCTGATTATGGCAATGAAAATTTATTATCAGGAAGACTGCAACATGTCCGTTCTTAAGGGCAAGAAGATTGCAATCATCGGTTACGGCAGCCAGGGACATGCACATGCGCTGAACCTGAAAGATTCCGGAATGGACGTGATTGTCGGACTTTATGAAGGATCCAAGTCTTGGGCAAAAGCGGAGAAACAGGGACTTAAGGTCTATACGGCAGCGGAAGCGGCAAAACAGGCGGATGTCATTATGATTCTGATCAATGACGAACTGCAGGCAGGAATGTACGCCAAGGACATTGCTCCCAATATCAAGTCCGGTGCAATGCTGATGTTTGCACATGGCTTCAATATTCATTACGGCCTCATCAAGCCGCCGAAGGATGTCGATGTGACGATGATCGCCCCCAAGGCTCCCGGACATACGGTGAGATCAGAATATCAGGCCGGAAAAGGAACTCCTATGCTTGTCGCTGTTCATCAGGATGCTACGGGCAAGGCACTTGAAAGAGCACTTGCATACGGCTGCGCGATGGGCGGTGCAAGAGCCGGACTTCTGGAAACAACCTTCAGAACGGAAACGGAAACGGATCTGTTCGGCGAGCAGGCTGTCCTCTGCGGCGGAGTTTGCGCGCTGATGCAGGCAGGTTTTGATACCCTCTGCGATGCAGGATATGATCCGAGAAATGCATATTTTGAATGCATCCACGAGATGAAGCTGATTGTCGACCTGATCTATCAGTCCGGATTTGCTGGCATGAGATATTCAATCTCCAACACTGCGGAATACGGCGATTATGTGACAGGACCGAAGATCATCACGGACGAGACCAGAAAGACAATGAAGAAGATTCTTTCCGATATTCAGGACGGAACATTTGCCAAGGACTTCCTGCTGGATATGAGTCCCGCCGGCGGTCAGGTTCACTTCAAGATGATGCGTCAGAAGGCAGCCGAGCATCCGTCGGAGAAGATCGGCGCAGAAATCAGAAAACTTTACAGCTGGAACAAGGAAGAGGATAAGCTGATCAACAACTGATCGGTGTCATCAATTTTATACTCTGTTTTGCAAATGATATGACAGGCCGCCCGGATCATCGAACCTTATTCGATTGAATCCGGGCGGCTTTTTGCATTCAAAGATGCATTCAGAGTGACAGTGGTACTCTGATCTGTATGCATCTGTATTCAGTAAAATGCTGCCGTGCCCGAAAAAGGATGTCCCTCTGCGAAACGCATAGGAGCCGCAGGCTCCGTAGTTTCGCAGAGGGAGCATTCTTTTTCGGGTATTACGGATTATACTGTATACATGACATTATTTTAACGAAACACCTTGATATATTGATTTGCCGAATGTACAATACTATTTGTGGCATTTTTCGAAAATCTTAGATATGGAGGATTGCAACATGAGTCTATCAAAGCAGACGACAGCTGTAAATCGCATTCATCAGCTGCTGGATGAAAACAGTTTTGTTGAGCTCGGTTCTTATGTAACAGCAAGAAGCACCGATTTCAACATGGCTGGGAAAGAGACACCCGGAGACGGTGTAATTACCGGCTACGGGACCATTGACGGCAACCTCGTGTATGTCTACAGCCAGGATTCCGAAGTCCTCGGAGGATCCATGGGCGAGATGCATGCGAAGAAAATCGTCAGCCTGTATGCGCAGTCAATGAAGATGGGGGCACCGATCGTAGGTCTTGTTGACTGTGCCGGACTTCGCCTACAGGAGGCAACGGATGCTCTCGACGGTTTCGGGAAACTTTACCTGAGCCAGACGATGGCAAGCGGAGTAATTCCGCAGATTCAGGCGGTTTTCGGAATGTGCGGAGGCGGAATGGCTGTCAGCAGCGCACTCTGCGACTTCACATTCATGGAAGACAGGCACGCGAAACTTTTCATCAATTCGCCGAATGCGATTGATGGAAACAGCGAGACGGAATGTGATACGGCCGGCGCACTGTTCCAGAGTGAAAAGAGCGGTCTTGCAGATTTCACGGGAAGCGAACAGGATGTTATTTCGGCTGTCCGTACGCTTGTTTCAATCATTCCTTCCAATAATGAAGACGATCTTTCCTACACGGAATGCACGGATGATCTGAACAGACTGGTACCGGAAATCACCGGGTCCGCATCAAAGCCCGGAGAAATCCTCGGAGCTGTTTCTGACAATCATTTCTTCTATGAACTCGGAAAATCCTTCGGTACCTCGGTCATGACTGCATTTATCCGTCTGAACGGAAATACGGTCGGATGCGTGGCCAATGCGGAGCAGGAACTTACTCACAGCGGATGTGATAAGGCAGCTTCCTTTATCGGATTCTGCGATGCCTTCAACATTCCGCTTCTTACGCTTGTCAATGTCAGCGGCTATGCTGCAACAAAATGCACGGAACGCCATATGGCAAAATCGGCTGCGGCACTCACATATGCCTATGCGGATGCGAATGTCCCGAAGGTTACGGTCGTTACCGGAACCGCTTTCGGAACGGCGTATCTTACCATGGGCTCCAAATCGATCGGCGCGGATGTTGTATATGCATGGCCGGATGCCGCGATCGGAATGATGGATGCAAAAGAAGCAGCAAAGATCATGTATGCGGATGAAATTGCGAAGGCAGACGATCAGAATGCTCTGATTGATAAAAAGGCGGAAGAATATGCTGCCCTTCAGTCAAGTGCAATGAGCGCCGCAAAACGCGGATACGTCGATGATATCATCGAGCCGGCATCTTTAAGAAAGAGAACGATTGCTGCATTTGAAATGCTGTTTACAAAAAGAGAAGACCGTCCCGTCAAGAAACACGGCACGGTTTAAATGAGGTGGCTGATAATGAAACAGAAATTCAAAGGATTTGTTCTGGCCATTCTGACAGTAGCCGTCATATTCTCGATGACCGCCTGCACCTCCCTGAACACTTCCGATACGGGAGTTGACAAGGCAACGGCGGACAGCCTGACTTCTTCTGCAACGCAGATGATGAACTCCATCTTTGCGATGGACAGCGATCAGCTTCAGCAGATCATACAGCAGGAACAGGAAGCAAAGGAAACCGCTGTGGCGGATGGCCTTAAGAACTGGCTTGACATCAAAGACAAGATGGGCGCATTCGTTTCCATCGATTCTTCGACCGTTCAGGAAGTGGATACCGGTTATCTTGTCCGATTGGAAATCACCTGCGAAAACAGAAAAGGAAAAGTACTGTTCGGAGTCGACAAGGCGTTGTCGAAAATCAATCAGCTGACATTCAACATGACGGAAACCCTGCCGGAAAAACTGAAGTCCGCAGGACAGAATCTTGTGGTCGGCATGATCGTTGTTTTCGCGGTTCTGATCTTTATCGCATGGATCATAAGCCTGTTCAAATACATCAATATCTTTGAACAGAAACTGAATAAGAAAAAGGGAAATGCTCCGGAAACAGAGCCGGCAGCGATCCCTGCTGCAGCTGCGGAGCCGGATGCACCGGCAGCAGCGACGGTAAATGACGGTGAACTTGTTGCCGTGATAACGGCTGCGATCGCCGCGTCGGAAGGAACTGCATCGGACGGACTTGTGGTCCGCTCCATCAGAAGAATGAAAACCAGCAAATGGAAAAACGGATAAAGATGAGGAGGATAATTCATCATGAAAAATTACACGATCACCGTTAACGGAAATACCTATCAGGTTCAGGTTGAAGAAGCAGGTTCCTCTGCTCCTGTAAGTACGACAGCATTTACCGCTGCACCGGTTGCAGCAGCTCCGGCTCCTGTTGCCGCTCCGGCAGCACCGAAGGCACAGGCTCCTGCGGGAAAGCAGGGAAACGTTACGATCACGGCACCCATGCCCGGTAAAATTCTCGGAATCAAGGCAAAGGCCGGAGACAGCGTCAAGAGAGGACAGGTCGTTCTGATCCTCGAGGCCATGAAGATGGAAAACGAGATCGTTGCACCGCAGGAAGGAACCATTGCGGGAATCAATGTGTCGGTTGGAGATTCGGTTGAACCCGGCGCTGTACTTGCAACAATGAATTAAGCAAAAGAATTTCCAAACGGAGGAAATAAAATGTCAGACATTGGTTCAATACTGAGTAACCTTATCCAGCAGTCTGCTTTTATGAGCATGTCCTGGGGTAATGTGCTTATGATTGTAGTATCGTTCATTCTGCTTGATCTTGCAATCAGGCATGATTTTGAACCGCTGCTCCTGGTACCGATTGCATTCGGTATGCTGCTGGTAAATCTTTATCCGGATATCATGCTGAATCCGGCGAAAGCACCGAGCGGCGGCTCTGGCGGACTTCTTTATTATTTCTATACCCTTGACAAGTGGGGCATCCTGCCGCCGCTGATCTTCATGGGTGTAGGTGCGATGACGGACTTCGGTCCGCTGATTGCAAACCCGATCAGTTTCTTACTCGGCGCAGCCGCACAGTTCGGTATCTATGTTGCATATCTTCTTGCGGTTCTTATGGGATTCAGTGACAAGTCCGCTGCAGCCATTTCCATCATCGGAGGCGCTGACGGACCCACTTCCATTTTCCTGGCCGGAAAACTCGGACAGACGGAATATCTCGGTGCGATCGCCGTGGCAGCTTATTCCTATATGTCTCTGGTTCCCATTATCCAGCCTCCCGTCATGAAGCTTTTCACGACAGAAGAGGAACGGAAGATCAGAATGGATCAGCTGAGACCGGTTTCTAAGATTGAGAAGATTCTGTTCCCGATCATTGTTACTCTGGTGGTTTCCCTGATTCTGCCCACAACGGCACCGCTGATCGGCATGCTGATGCTCGGAAATCTTTTCCGTGAGTGCGGCGTCGTGAATCAGCTTACCGAAACGGCAGGCAATGCGCTGATGTACATTGTTGTTATCCTTCTCGGTACGAGTGTAGGAGCCACGACAAGTGCACAGGCATTCTTAAAGCCCGATACGCTGAAGATCGTTCTGCTCGGTCTGATTGCATTCATCTTCGGAACGGCAGCCGGCGTATGGCTCGGAAAACTGATGTGCCACCTTTCGCACGGGAAGATCAATCCGTTAATCGGTTCCGCCGGCGTATCCGCGGTTCCCATGTCTGCGCGTGTTTCACAGAAAGTCGGAGCGGAAGCTGATCCGACAAACTTCCTGCTGATGCATGCCATGGGCCCGAACGTGGCAGGCGTGATCGGAACTGCTGTTGCGGCAGGAACGTTCATGGCAATCTTCGGAGTGAAATAAAACAAACGGACCGGTTTTTAAAAGACGGTCTGCTATAACCGGACGAAAGTCAGTTTAAAAGGAGAAGAAAATGGCTGAGATACAGAAAAAACCTGTACAGATCACGGAAACGGTGCTGCGTGATGCGCATCAGTCCCTGATCGCGACAAGAATGACGACGGATGAAATGCTTCCAATCGTCGATAAAATGGATGAAGTCGGTTTCCGCGCCGTGGAGTGCTGGGGCGGAGCCACATTCGATGCTTGCCTTCGCTTCCTGCATGAGGATCCGTGGGAGAGACTGAGAAAACTGAAAAAAGGTTTTAAGAAGACGAAACTGCAGATGCTGTTCCGCGGTCAGAATATTCTGGGATATAATCATTATCCGGATGACGTGGTGGAATATTTTACAGAGAAATCGGTTTCCAACGGAATCGATATCATCCGTATTTTTGACTGTCTGAACGATCTGAGGAACCTGGAAACAGCCGTGAAGGCTTGCAAGAAGGCCGGCGCGGAAGCACAGATTGCTCTCTGCTATACGCTTGGAGATGCCTATACGCTGGATTACTGGAAGAACATCGCCAAAGAAATCGAAAGCATGGGTGCCGATTCCCTGGCAATCAAGGATATGGCAGGACTGCTCACGCCTTATACGACCTACGAACTTGTAAAGGCTCTGAAAGAATCCACCAATATCCCGATCGAAATGCATACACACTATACGTCCGGATGTGCTTCCATGTCCTATCTCAAGGCGATTGAAGCGGGTGCGGATATCATTGATACGGCAATGTCGCCGTTTGCTCTCGGGACCAGCCAGCCGGCCACCGAGGTCATGGTACAGGTCTTAAAGGGAACACCGTACGACACGGGACTTGATCTGAACAAGCTGACAGAAATTGCGGAGTATTTTGCGCCGATCAGAGAGAAGTATCTGAAGAACGGTCTCTTAAGTCCCAAGGTACTCGGCGTCAACATCAACACGCTGAAATATCAGGTACCCGGCGGCATGCTTTCGAACCTGATCAAGCAGCTTAAGGATGCGCATCAGGAGAATAAGCTGCAGGCAGTCCTTGAAGAAGTTCCGCGTGTGAGAGAAGATTTCGGACAGCCTCCGCTGGTTACGCCTTCATCCCAGATCGTGGGAACACAGGCTGTTTTAAATGTTCTGACCGGCGAACGCTATAAGATGGTGCCGAAGGAATCCAAGAAGATTCTTCTTGGAGAGTTCGGAAAGACCGTAAGGCCGTTCAATCCGGAAGTCCAGAAGAAGATCATCGGAAACGAAGAGCCGATTACCTGCCGCCCGGCAGATAAGCTGGCACCGCAGCTTCCGAAATTCGAAAAGGAATGCGAACAGTGGAAGCAGCAGGATGAGGATGTTCTTTCCTATGCACTGTTCCCGCAGGTCGCGGTCGATTATTTCAAATACCGCGAGGCACAGCAGACCAAGGTGGATCTTTCAAAGGCAAATACCGCCGCAAAGTCCTACCCCGTCTGATCTGAAACCGAAGATCGGTTAAAATAAAATTTGTATCGGAGAATACCCGGGATCTATGGAGTATGATATGTTTTTTTAAACTCATCTCCTCTGTGACCGGGTATTTTTTCGACAACGGGGGGTATCAGAAGAACTGGAACTGGAAATCAGAGCGGAAACAGAGCCGTTGCAAAATGCGGTCCGGGCAGAACAAATCTTACAATAATCGATATATTCTGTGATATTTTAGGACATTTGGTTGACCATAATCCTGTGAATAATTATAATGAAAGAAATTCGATCCGGATGCTTATGTGGGCAGTATCCGGTCTGAAGAAATGATTGGAGATTAATATGAAAAGGCATTTGCTGAAACAGACTATGGTGGTAGCTCTGGCAGCGATCCTGTCTTTTGAAATGCCGGGTGCCTTGCCGGCTTCTTTTCCCGATGCCAGCGGATATGAGGCGAAGAGTTCTTCCGTAAAAGCCAGTTCTCTGAATGTCCGCAGCGGGCCGGGTACTTTCTATTCCTGTGTTACATCTCTGTCACACGGAACAAAGGTCACGATCACGGATGAAAAGACCGGATCGGACGGAAGTACATGGTGCAGCATCACTTTTTCGGGCGGGGAAGGATATGTCAAGAAATCTTATCTGAAGAATGACGTTTCCTATCAGACGGATGATAATTTCGAGGCTGAGCTCTCCGGTCAGGGATTCCCTGAGACCTATAAAAAAGGACTCCGTGAAATCCATGCGGAATATCCGAACTGGGTGTTCAAGGCCGAGAACACCGGACTAGACTGGGAAGAAGTAATTGCAAATGAGAGCACGGTCGGCAGCAATCTGGTCTATAAGACCAGTAAGTCTTCCTGGAAATCGACTGCGGAAGGCGCGTATGACTGGAAAAACAATTACTGGCCGGGCTTCGATTCCAGCGCCTGGGTAGCCGCGAGCGAAAGTATTATCCGCTATTATATGGACCCGCGGAATTTTCTTGATTCGGCATATGTTTTCCAGTTCCTGCTTCAGAGCTATGATCCGGCAACCAATGTTGCGTCCGGCGTGGAAACGCTGGCAAAGGACACTTTCCTCGCAGGAAAGGCTTCCGGAAGTTCAACCGCCTCCGGAAATACGTCATCGGCGGTGCAGAGCACTACGCAGGCTGCGCCTGCATCACAGTCGTCAGGCAAGGCAGTCCTCGAGGGCCCGACTGCCAGCATAACCATGAATACCGGCTCGGTCCATGCGGCGACGATTGTAAAGGGACCGGGTTCGGCGATCACGGCACCGGGGCTTTCTTCTTCTCCGGTAAGTTCCGGAAATACAGAGAATTCCGGTCAGTCTGCCGATACATCTGCCCTGGGAGGGAAATCCTACATCGATATTATCATGGATGCTGCGGAAAAATCCGGTGTGAATCCGTATGTTCTTACTTCCATGATCATCCAGGAGCAGGGAACAAAAGGCACAAACGGCCTGGTCAACGGGAAGACATCCGGTTATGAAGGCATTTATAATTTTTTCAATATACAGGCCTATGCAACGGACACTATGACCGCCGTCCAGAGAGGCCTCTGGTGGGCTTCGCAGTCAGGTTCCTACGGAAGACCGTGGAATTCCATTGAAAAGGCGATTGTGGGCGGTGCGGAATGTTACGGGGAAAATTTCGTTAAATCCGGGCAGGACACGTTCTATCTGAAAAAATTCAATGTTCAGGGCTCCAACCTTTACAAGCATGAGTACATGACAAATGTGGAGGGCGCAGCAAGCGAGGGATACAAGCTCGGAGAAGCATACAGCGATGATCTGAAGAACACCGCGCTTACGTTCCGCATACCGGTTTTCAATAACATGCCGGATACGCCGCAGACAGTGCCGGACGGAGACGGAAGCCCGAATAACAAGCTTTCTTCACTTTCCGTGGAAGGCTTCAGCATTACTCCGTCGTTTGACATGAACACTGCCGATTACAGCCTGATCGTGGATTCAAGTGTCAGCTCCGTGAAGATCAGCGCCAAGGCCATTGATTCCGCGGCAAGTATCGACGGTACCGGCAATATCGATCTTTCTTCCGGCGACATGACTGCGGCAGTGAATGTCAAAGCAGAAAACGGGAATGTGCGCACCTATAATATTCATATTGTAAAACAGAACGGCGGTTCCGCCGGTAATGCGGCTACGGAGAATACTTCATCCGGTACGGTCGTTAAGGTCACAAAGCAGGATACGACAAAGACCAGTCCGTCCAAGAACAGTTCGGGCGATACGGCTGTACTGATCGGGCCTTCGGGACAATGAAACGAACGGGAGACAAAACATGAACAGGTTGAAAAAGCAGTTTTTTATTTTCTTCGCGGCGCTGATTTTTGCAGGACTGTATGGTCCGCTTGGATCCCTGAACGCCTATGCAATGAATGTAAGGATTTCTTTCTCCGATCCGACCGTACAGACGGGGTCCGAGGTCAGCGTGACGATGAAGGTAACTTCCGAAACCAAGGAAAAGCTCGGAAGTGCGAAGATTATGCTTGGGTACGATGCCTCGCTTCTGGAATTTGAAAGCGGAGATCATGCAGAAGGCGGTGCCGGATCTGTCAGCGTTAAAGGCCAGGATACGACGGATAAGACGGAGTGGACCTACAGCCTGAAATTCAAGGCACTGAAAGCAGGTACGGCTGAAATCAAAGTGACGAAGCAGGAAGTATACGATACCAGCCAGAAAGCAGCGAAGGCTGATAAGATCGGGAGCTCCAAAGTCAAGATTACGGCGGCATCGCAGAGTCCGACAGAAGCGGCTCTCTCGTCCTTAAAGATAAGTCCCGGTACGCTGAAACCGGATTTTTCCGCGGATGTCACGGAATATACGGCCACGGTCGGTGAAGGCGTCGACAAGATTACGGTTAGTGCACCGGCAAAAGACGGCGGCGCGAAGGTCGTGATCAGTGGTAACGAAAGTCTGAAGATGGGCGAAAATGCCATTAGCTGCAAGGTGACAGCCCAGGACGGGACAACAGTAAAAACCTATACGATCAAGGTGACGAAACAGAAGGGAGATACACCGGCAGCTGAAAATACCGGATCCCAGCAGCCCTCCGGAGGAAAGGTGACGATCAACGGTTCCGAATATGAGATCGCCTCGACTTTCGATGTCACGCTTCTTCCCGAGGGAACCGAAAAATCCACTTATACCTACAAAGGCGTACAGGTTCAGTCAGGGAAACTGGCAAAGAGCGATCTGGTGCTGATGTATCTGATCGGCAAAGGCGGCGCCGGAGATTTTTATCTGTATGATGAGAAAACGGACAGCTGGTCGCCGTATGCGGCTATCAGCGTATCGAGCAAAACCATAACGGTTATCCCGCTGGAAGCAAATGTCCAGATACCCGAGGGATTTTCCGAAAGCACGCTGGAGTTGAACGGAAAGAAAGTCAGAGGCTGGATCTGGGCCAGCGATCCGGAAAAACGTTACTGCATTTTCTACGGCATGAACAAGAACGGCGACAAGAACTTTTACCGTTACGACATGAACGAAAATGAGAAGACCATTCAGAGATATTTCAAGGATCCCGCGATCGAAACCGGTGTCAATGTTTCCGATTATACGGATGCTGTAAACCAGTATAATTCACTCCTGTCGGATTATAAGCAGAGAGGCATGATTCTGCTCATTGTCGTGATTGCGCTTGCTGCTGCTTTGGCGGCATATATCATGGCGGCAGTGTCCCTGAAGCGCGTATCCAAAATTGCGGAAGGAAAACCGGACAATGCAGGAAAGAACCCGGGAACAGCGGCTTCCGGAACCAAGAGACACTGGGAAGAGGAAAAGACAAACGGTCCGGCCGGGAAACCGCTGAAGCCGAAAGCCGAAGCGCCGGTTAAGACAGCCGAGCAGGCAGAAGAAGAGATTACGAAAGAACTCGCCGGTGAAGTGAAAAAGGCCGGGAAGAGCGAAAACGAAGACGATTTTGAAGATGTGAAGCTTTAAAAAACTTAACAGATAAAAACAGTCCGGAGGTAATTTCCGGAACAAACAGCCGGGAACAGATCCTTGTTTCCGGCTGCGATTTTTATCCGTAACTGGTTGACAGCAGAAGACCGCTGTTATACAATTGATATAACAGTTATAACGTGCAAAGGGGTGTGAAATATGAATATCATTATTGATTTCAACAGTGATGAGGCATTTTACATTCAGCTGATCAACCAGATTATCATCGGAATTGCAACAGACCGCATCCATGAGGGAGACAGCCTTCCCAGCGTACGCCAGATGGCCGAGGAAGTGGGAATTAATATGCATACGGTCAACAAAGCCTATTCCATACTCCGGCAGGAGGGATTTGTGAGACTGGACCGCCGGAAGGGCGCCGTCATCCGCATTGACGCGGATAAACTGAGGGTCTTGAATGATATGAAACGGGAACTGGCGGTTGTCGTAGCCCGCGGGATCTGCAACGGCGTAAACCGGAACGATGCGCATGATCTCGTGGACGAGCTTTACGATGAATTTACCGGTTCCGAAAACGAGCGCCCAGAAAATAACGAGGCATGAGGCGCCTGTGCGGCAGAGAAAAATGCGGCCTGAAACAGGCCGCGGAGGAAAAACATGCTGTGTGAACGATGCAAACTGAGAGAAGCCACGATCCAGTATACGGAAGTGGTAAACGGTGTCAAAAGAGAACATAACTTCTGCGCGCAGTGCGCAAAGGAACTGAATCTGGGGGATGTCTCGGCCATATTCGACAGTGACTTTCCGTTTTCCAAAATTCTTTCTGCGCTTCTCGGGGAAGAGGGAACGGAAGAAAAAACAGATTTCAGCCAGATCGTATGTCCGAACTGCCATACGGCCTACCTGGAATTTGTCCAGAACTCAAGGTTCGGCTGTCCGGACTGCTACGGCGTGTTCGATGTCCTGATGAGCGACAGCATCAAGCAGCTGCAGGGCAGCGACACCCATAAGGGAAAGAGACCGAAGTACGGCATGCTCATGAAGCCGGAAGCGAGGGCGGACGGGCCTTCCGGAAACGGTGGTGAGACGCAAAACAAGGATAGCGCGGTCAATACGGATGAACAGGTGAAGCCTGACGGAAAAAGAGCCAAACGCACGGCGGAGCTTTGCGACCTCAGGTCGAAGCTGAACCAGGCCGTCAAAGAAGAACAGTACGAAATGGCGGCCAGGTACCGCGACAGGATCAGAGAACTTGAAAAGGGAAAGGAAGATGAAGCGGATGCTTAAATGGTACGAACAGGTTCTCATGGAACCGGGCAACAACTATATCAGCAGCCGGATCCGCATAGCCAGAAACTGGAACGAATATAATTTCCCGAACAAGCTCGACGTGATCAAGGGACAGGAACTGGTGGAAAGACTGGAGTACGGACTGAAGGATATCGGCGAGGCGGAGGGAGAAAAATTTCTTTCGACCACGATGGACAAGATTCCCGAAACGGAACGGATGGCCATGCGGGAACGCAGAGTCATCAATTCCGCGATTGCGGATAAAAAGACGCCGACCGGCCTCATGCTTTCGGAATCGGAGGACATCTCGCTGGTCTTTAACGGCGACGACCATATTCGTATGCAGATCATGGCGCCGAATCAGAAGCTGCAGAAGATCTGGGAAAGAGCCGACAGCCTGGATGATTATATAAATGAACGGTTCAATTATGCGTTCGACGAGAAGTACGGTTATCTCACGGCATTTCCGACCAATGTGGGAACAGGAATGCGGGCGAACATCGTTGTGCATCTGCCTGCATTGTCCTCGGGAAAACAGTTCTCGAACCTGCTTTCCGGGATGACGCGCTTCGGTGTTGCCATCCGCGGCGTGTACGGCGAAGGCAGGGAGAATTACGGCTCTCTGTATGATATTTCAAATTCCAAAACGTTGGGCATGTCGGAAAAGGAAATCGTAGATCTGGTGCAGAAAGTCGCTTCCCAGCTGAACAGCCAGGAGAACCAGGTCAGGCAGATGTCCTTGAACCAGCACAGGCTGGAGAGAACCGATGAAGCCTGCAAGTCCTACGGACTTCTGAAATATGCGCGGAAGCTTTCCTTAAAGGACGCGCTGACGTTTGTTTCACAGGTAATGGCCGGAATTTCGGACGGCATCATCGAGACGAAAACACCGTGCAGTCTTTACCGGCTGGTTTTCGGCATGCAGCCGTCCAATCTCATCAATCAGGCGGACAAACCGGTGGCGCGGGAAATGCTGGACGTGCTGAGGGCTGACTATATCAGAAAAGAACTGCCGGAACTGAAAGAACTCTAAGGAGGAGCGGATACACAAATGGAAGATTTTTTTACGGACCAGGCAAAAGAGGCAATCGATCTGGCTTATAAGGCGGCAAAGGATCTGGCAAACAATTATATCGGAACGGAACATCTTCTGATCGGCCTCATCCAGCAGGGAAGCGGCGTTGCCGCGCGGGTGCTTGCGGAAAACGGCGTGACGGAAGAAAAAGTTCTGAACATGGTGGATCAGCTGATCTCACCGAACAACAATGTGGCCATTGAAGACGAACCGGAATATACGCCCATGGCGGCAAGAGTCCTTCAGGACAGCCATACGGAGGCGGAACGCTTCAAGGCGCCGCAGATCGGAACGGAGCATATTCTGATTTCCATCATGCGGGAAAAAACCTGCGTTGCCTGCAAGCTGATGTTTACGCTTCATGCAAATATGCAGCAGATCTATGTGGATCTTCTGGGGGCAATGGGGGCTGATGCAGCCGCGGCAAAGGACGAGCAGGGACCGGGAGGTCCGTCGCCGCTGAACCCGAAACAGAAGGAAGCGCAGGGAACTCCCACGCTGGATCAGTATTCACGGGACCTGACGGAACTGGCGCGGAAAGGGAAACTGGATCCCGTCATCGGGCGGCAGAATGAAATGCAGCGTGTCATGCAGATTTTAAGCAGGAGAACGAAGAATAACCCGTGTCTCATCGGAGAGCCGGGCGTCGGCAAAACGGCTGTCGTGGAAGGCCTTGCCGAGCTGATTGTCTCCGGGGATGTGCCGGAAACAATTGCGGATAAAAGAGTGATGACCCTGGACCTTTCAGGGATGATTGCCGGATCAAAGTACCGCGGAGAATTTGAGGAACGCATCAAGAAGGTTATTCAGGAGGTCACCGAAGCCGGGAATGTGCTTCTGTTCATCGACGAAATCCATACGATCATAGGCGCCGGCAGCGCGGAAGGCGCAATGGATGCCAGCAATATCCTGAAGCCGAGCCTTGCAAGAGGGGAACTTCAGTTGATCGGCGCGACCACAATAGAGGAATACCGGAAATATATCGAGAAGGACGCTGCTCTGGAACGCAGATTTCAGCCGATCACGGTGGAGGAACCGACGGAAGAGGAATCCTATCAGATCCTTGTAGGCCTCCGTCCCCGCTATGAACAGCATCATAAGGTGACTATTACGGACGAAGCACTGAGGGCTGCGGTAAAGCTTTCCGCACGCTATATCAGCGACCGATTTCTTCCTGACAAGGCAATTGATCTGGTCGATGAGGCATCTTCCAGGATAAGACTGAAGAATTTCATGGAACCGTCCGAAATCAAGAACCTCGGAGAAGAAGTTCAGAAACTGGAAAAACAGAAGGAAGATGCAATCAAAGCGGAGGCGTTCGAGAAAGCCGGAGAGATCAAAAAGAAACAGGATAAGAAGAATGAAAAAATCGTGAAACTCAGGGAAAAATGGCAGAAGGAGCGTACAGGCAGAAAACTTGTCATGGATAAAGACGATGTAGCCGATGTGGTTTCGTCCTGGACCAAAATTCCCGTAAAGGATCTGACGGAAGCGGAAAACGAGCGGCTGAAGAAACTGGAATCCATTCTTCATGAGCGCGTTGTCGGACAGGAGGAGGCGGTGAGTGCCGTATCCAAGGCCATCCGCAGAGGCAGAGTGGGCTTAAAGGACCCCAAGCGTCCGATCGGTTCTTTCCTTTTCCTCGGACCGACGGGTGTCGGAAAAACGGAGCTCTGCAAGGCACTGGCGGAAGCCATGTTCGGAACGGAAAATGCGCTGATCCGCATTGATATGAGCGAATACATGGAAAAGTATTCCGTCTCCAAGATGATCGGTTCCGCACCCGGATATGTCGGCTACGAAGAAGGCGGACAGCTTTCCGAAAAAGTGAGGAGAAATCCTTATTCGGTTATACTTTTCGATGAGATCGAAAAGGCGCATCCGGACGTGTTCAATATCCTTCTGCAGGTGCTGGACGACGGGCACATTACGGATTCCCAGGGACGGAAGATCGATTTTAAAAATACGATCATCATCATGACGAGCAATGCCGGCGCGGAGCGGATCATAGCGCCGAAAGCGCTCGGATTCGCAGCGGCAGAAAATGCTTCGGCCGATTACCGGAACATGAAAGACGGGGTCATGGAAGAAGTGAAGCGCCTCTTCAAGCCTGAATTTTTAAACCGCATCGATGAGATCATTGTATTTCACCAGCTGAACAGAGAGAACATGAACGACATCATCGAAATTCTTCTCCGCGGCATCAACAGACGCACGAAGGATCAGATGAACATTACACTTGATGTAACGAAAGAAGCCAAGGATTTTCTGATTGAGAGAGGGTATGATCCGAAGTACGGAGCCCGTCCGCTGAAGCGGACCCTGCAGAACGAACTGGAGGATAAACTGGCGGAGAGTCTTCTGGACCGGGAAGTACACAACGGGGAAACCGTGAAGGTCGATCTGAAAAAAGAAGAGAACGAAAAGGGGAATCTGGTTTTCCTGGATGAGGAATCCGAAAAGGATCTGAAGATGAAGTCAGGAAGAAGAAAGAAAAAGACTGCATTGCCGGAGGAAGGAAAACTTGTTGGCACACACTAAATTTGCTATACTGAATATGTATATATCAGATTTCGCAGTCATTAATATCTGAAAAACCGGAGGAAGAAAATGCCAGGCATAAAAGAACTGATCCGCAGCGAAAAGGACGGGACGCTTAGTTTCGGAGACTATACACTGGATGAGAAGAACAAACTGCAGGACTTCAGCCACGAGGGAGATCTGTATAAGGTAAAGACATTTAAGGAACTCACAAAGCTGGAGAGAAACGGCATGTTTGTATTCGAATCGGAGCCGGGAACGGCTGTCAGAAATTTCCGGGTGACCAATGAAGGAGCTTCCTTCTCGGTCACGGGAAAAGAATATGCCGAAATCACGCTCGGGATGGAAGAGGACACGGAGTACGGCATCTTTATCGACGATGTCTCGGTCGGGAACATCAGAACGAATATGAGCGGTAAACTTACCTTCAGTACGGAACTGGACGGCAGGAAATCCGTGAAGGTCAGAATTATCAGAATGCAGGCTGATCATGCCTAAGGCCAGATCGACAGCGTTTTTCTGCACGGAATGCGGTTATGAATCGGCAAAATGGATGGGACAGTGCCCCGCCTGCCATGCCTGGAACAGCATGGTGGAAGAGCCTGTGTCGGGAAAAGGCCCGGTTTCTTCCGGTAAAATCCGCGCCGTGGCAAAGCCGTCGGATTTAAAGGATGTTTCGCTTGATGAAAAGGACCGCTGCGGGACAGGCTTTTCGGAACTGGATCGTGTCCTCGGCGGAGGCGTGGTGGCAGGATCTCTGGTCCTGGTGGGAGGCGACCCCGGGATAGGAAAGTCTACGCTGCTGCTGCAGGCGTGCAGAAACTTTGCCGCTGCCGGGAAAAGTGTTTTATATGTCTCCGGCGAGGAATCGTTAAAGCAGATCAAAATGCGTGCAAACAGGATAGGGGAGCTGACCGGCTCCTGCAGGTTTCTCTGTGAAACGAACCTGGATACGATCAGGGAAACAATCAATACCGAAAAACCGGATATCGTCGTCATTGACTCCATTCAGACCATGTACTGCGAGGAAGTTTCGGCAGCGCCCGGAAGCGTCAGCCAGGTGCGGGAAAGCACGAACCTGCTTCTGCAGACGGCCAAGGGAAGCGGAATATCCGTTTTCATCATCGGCCATGTGACGAAGGAAGGTCAGGTGGCAGGTCCAAGAGTGCTGGAACACATGGTGGATACGGTGCTTTATTTTGAAGGCGAACGGAATGCTTCCTACAGAATTCTCCGGGCGGTCAAGAACAGATTCGGTTCCACAAACGAGATCGGCGTTTTTGAAATGATGGACAACGGTCTGAAGGAAGTCCTTAACCCATCCGAATATATGCTGGAAGGGAGACCGGAAGGAGCAAGCGGCACTGTGGTTTCATGTTCGATGGAAGGAACCCGGCCCATCCTCCTTGAGGTCCAGGCGCTTGTTTCGGAAACCGCGTTCGGTCTTCCGAGAAGGACGGCGGCGGGAACGGATTATAACCGCGTGAACCTTCTCATGGCAGTGCTGGAAAAAAGATGTCATCTGCCCATGTCGCATTACGACGGTTATATCAACATAGCCGGCGGCGTGCGGATGAACGAGCCGGCGATCGATCTGGCTATCGTCGTGGCAATCGTGTCGAGCTTCAAGGATATTCCGGTAGATGAGCACACGGTTCTGTTCGGAGAAGTGGGCCTTTCCGGAGAAGTAAGATCCGTGTCCATGGCAGAGTACAGGGTCAGGGAAGCGGCAAAGCTCGGCTTCACGAGATGCATTCTGCCGAAGTGCTGTCTGTCAAAAATCAGAAAAACGGAAGGCATGCAGTTAATCGGAGTCAACACGGTGAACGAAGCCATGCAGGTGTTGTTTTAAAAAAATTTCAGGAGGCCGGAGACAGGTAAAATGCATGTCTCCGGCCTCTTCTTTAAAATCTATAATGCTTTCCCGAAAAAATTCCGGGAGGCAGAAATTCCGGCTTCATTCAGGATGGTTCTTTCTACTTGACATTTACCGAGATTTCATGATATCATGCACCTCGTGACAATAAGAAATGCAATATCATAGAGGAATCGTCCAGTGGCAGGACGGCGGTCTCCAAAACCGTTAACGGGAGTTCGAGTCTCTCTTCCTCTGCTCAAAGGAAGAAGCCTGAAAAGTCAAGTAAAATCAAGACTTTCGGGCTTTTTTTTTGCTTTCTGAAAATCTGATAAATAGCATTAGAACGTCCTAAGTAGTAACTGGAGACCATGAAATTTGGTCTCCGATTTGGTCTCCGATTTGGTCTCCGGAAAATATTTCTGCTTATATAGTCTTATTGCACCTGATTTCGATACTTCCTTTCACATAATTACCGGGAAAGGAGAAAAGACTATGGCTAAGGTGTATCAGCAGAAAGACGGACGTTTTGTTTATAAAACCACGGAAACGTACAAGGGCAGAAATTTTACCGTGAAAGGATCATCCCGTAAGGGAAAGACCGAGGCAAAAAAAGCATGGCAATACAATAAAGACAGGAAAATAGCGGAAATCGACAGCAGAATAGCAATCCGGAACGGTGATATTCGTGTTGACAAGGCTTTGCCGCACTGGTATGAAACCTTTAAAAAGCATGACGGAAGGACCGCCAGGACAATCGGTACGGATATGGACACGATCAATCAGCTTGTATTATCACCGCTGGGTTCAATGAAAGTGAATGAAATTACGGCAGAAGACCTTCAAAATTACCTGAATAAAATATTTGCAAGGGGCCTGTCAAATTCCACGATTAAAAAGCGCCGTAATATGCTTTCCATGTTTCTCGATTACTTTTATCCGTCCGATAATCCGATGAAAGTTGTAAAAGTTCCTAAAAAAGCGCGGACGGTCCGTGACATGGAAGAAAAGACAGCTCTTTCGGATGAAGAAATGACAGTACTGTCAGAGGAACTTGCAAAGCCTTATAAACCCGGAAACGGACATAAGAAGAACAAAGACGCAAGAGGTTACCTGAACGGCGGCATACTGACAGTTATCCTGTGGGAATTCCTGCGGCTTTCAGAAGCTACGGAATTGCGTGTAAAAGATGTCGACCTTGATGCAGGAGTTATCCATGTTATGCGCCAGTATGATGAAAAGGACAAGATTGTAGGACCGCCTAAGTATAATTCCATCCGTGATATTCCGATTTCCGGGCACTGCCGCACGATTATTGAAAATGCAATGTCGGGAAAACTTCCCGAAGATCTGCTTTTCCGGGCGGGTACATTGAATGCCCGCCAGTTAAAGCATGGCGGGCATATCCTTGAAAAATGTATTGATGAGACATTGACAAAGGCCTGCGATCATGCCGGGATCATACGGCAGGTACCGCACGACTTGCGCCATGACGGAATCAGTTACCTTGTACGGCATGGAGCACATGCAACAAGCGTACAGAAATGGGCCGGGCATAAGTCGCTGGCTGTTACGCTTGATATTTATTACCGTAAGACCGGTATTGATGATCCTGCCGATATTGCCATAATGGCAGATAACGGAAATACTGCCAAAATCAGTGGAGATAATTCCGGACAGTGATATCTGCGCGCGGGATCCATTTTCCTTTTTCATCACTGTAATGTCCGTGACCGAGAAATTGACTTGTTATTTCCAACGCTGCCTTGTCAAATCTTTCCCCGGCACGGTCTTTTCTGCAAATGTACAGTTCTTCCCTCGGAAGGGTACTTAAATCTCTTTTGTACTTGTTATAAACCCTCCACGAATACACATTACGCTGTGCGTGCTCGTCAAATGAAGAATGTACTATCGTCCAGACAAGACCGTCTTTTGCCAGCAGCATTCTGTCTACTACGGCCTTTATTTCTTTTTCGTTCCCGATTAATTCCACGTCCCTTACTTTTCCGCCTTTTGCATGGACTGCTTTTCCTCTTACATGGATATAGTATTTGCCGTCTTTCTCATAAAGATCCGTTCCGACAATGTGCTCAAGCTCGGCACGGCGCAGACCGGTACATGCTCCGAAATTTATCAGTTCTGCATTATTCTCTATCGAAAAATGCGCGTCTCTTTTTACAGTCTGGCGTGAACGCGTGATCAATACACGTTCGCATTTCGGAAGAACAACACCGAAATCACGGTAATCGCAGGACCATACCTTCCCCAGGGCACATGCTGCCGTCTTAATCGTCGGAGCCGCATAATCCATTTCAATCAGATATTTCAGATACTCCGAAACTGCCAGACGTGCCGCATCCCAGCCTGTAATCCCGTGTTCTTTGCACCAGTCCGCGAAGTGGTCGACTTGCTGGTGATAGGTTTTGAAAGTCTGCATACTGAAAATTTTGTCGCCGGCTGTGCCGGCACGTTTTTCATCGTCCCGGCTTGCACCGAGACCGCCATTTGCACCGTACAGCTTATAGCGCAGTATATCGACCATTTGTTTCCGTAATTTGATTTTTCCCATAATTTTTTCCTCCGATTTGATTTTTTTTGTATATCCTGTTACTTTGTTAAGGATTTCGCCGTTCATCACGGTTACTTATTTGCCGATTATTGCTACTCATGGATCTTCGCAAAGTCTCCGAATTTCGGGACCCCGGGAATCGACTACCCGACGCTGATACGTAAGCGTATACGGGAACAATCCGCGTTCCGTTCGTTTTGCGGTAAACCATTCAAAAGCCTGACCGCATCAGCTTTCGGTATTCGTTCGACCATGTAAAAGCATCGGACACCGTTACACTCAAATTCCTATATGTTTCGAAATAATCATGTAAACAGATATGTCATCATACCCCCCCAAAAATCATAAAACCGAAAAAAATCTGCCGAGATATTTCATTTTTTGCCGTTTCCCTGTTTATACGTACATGAAAAGACATATACGTATAAACAGGGAAACGGAAAATACCATTGTTAAGCAAATAACAAAACTACACAAAAAAAGAGGTTCAGTTCATTTTTTGGGTGCATAATAGAGATAGAGGGATACGGGAACGGAGGCAGTCAATGACGATCCTGATGATCGAGGACGATTCGGCGCTATATGCCGTAACGAAGAGCCTGCTGGAAATAAGCGGATATGAAGTCATCGGGGCGGGAACACTTTTCGATGGCTTGCGGGAAGCGGAGCAAATTCGCCCGGGCCTCATCATCCTGGATATTCTTCTCCCGGACGGGAACGGGCTCAATAAACGGCTGGAGTTAAAGGGAAAGAGCGGGGCGCCGGTCCTTGTGATGAGCGCCATCGGGATGAGGAAGGAAGAGATCAGTGCTTTACAGGCAGCCGGGGACGATTACCTCGGGAAGCCCTATCTTACGGAAGAACTGTTGAAACGCGTGGAGCGCATGACGAAAGAAACGGAAAGGGTCAGCGATCCCGCATAATCAAACGAAAAGGAAAGGGAGGACAAAGAGATGAAGGGATTGAGGAAGAAACTGGCAGAGATCATGGCGATATTATTGGTGATCGGGATGATACCGGTCACGCCGGGGATGGCGGCATATGCCGATACGGAAACGGAAACCGCTACGGAGTCCGATGCCCTGGAAGACGGTACCGTATCGAATGCGGGGAAGGCTTTGCTGGCGCAACTCGGGGCGCCAAGCGGGCACTGGAATCTGGAAGACTACACTCGATCCACGGACAGCAATGCAAAAGTGATCACGCTGAATAAGTACATCGGAAGCAGCGCGGTGCTTTATGTTCCGGGAACGGTAACGGTAGACGGGACAGAATATACGATTGCATTAAATTCAACAGGCGGGACTAAAGAAAATGGAATCTGGTATGGCAAAAGAGGTAATATCACCAGCCTGTCGTTTGGGAGCGGGGTTAAACTGCCGGCTAACTGCAGCCAAATGTTTAACAACTGTAGTAGCCTTGCCAGTCTCGATCTGAAAAATTTCAATACATCAAAAGTGAAGAATATGTGTTCTATGTTTGACAGCTGTGAAAATCTGGCAAGCGTAGATATAAGCAGTTTCAACACGGCAAATGTAGAGGATATGTCAGCTATGTTTTTTGGGTGTAAAAAGCTGACCGATCTTGATTTAAGCTGTTTTAACACGGCGAATGTAGATAATATGTCATCTATGTTTTTTCTTTGCAGCGGCTTAAAGAGTCTTGATGTAAGCGGTTTTAATACGACGAATGTAGGCGATATGAAGTACATGTTTTTCGGTTGCAGCGGTTTGACCAGCCTTGACTTAAGCAGTTTTGATATGCTTTGCATAGATAATGATTATCGCATTAAGGATATGCTTGCCGGTTGCAGTAATCTGCAGTCTATTTGGATTCCCAGGAATGTTGATTCCGGTTTTTCAGTTTCCCTGCCAGGCACATATTATAAGGTTGATTCATCCGGCACTGTAACAACGGAATCATATACCAATCTTCCCGAAGGTCAAACAACGTCCTTCCTGATTGTAAAAGATTCCTTGTTGACAAACACTGTTTTCTTCAACACAAACGGCGGTTCGGTTGTGGCACCTGTAACAGCTGACTATGGAACGAAGATTGCCACACCTGCGGATCCTGACAAAGAGGGATATGAGTTTGACGGCTGGTATAAAGATTCAGAGCTGACAACAGCATGGGATTTTGCAAAGGATACCGTAACTTCCCCGATCATCCTGTACGCGAGATGGGCTGCTAATCAGTACAAGATTTCCTTTGAAACAAACGGTGGTACGTCTGTGGATCCCAAGTGGTTTACCTATGGCGTAACACGAATTATAAAACTAACAGATCCAACGAAAGAAGGATATACGTTTGACGGTTGGTATAAAGATTCGGAGCTGACAACAGCATGGGATTTTGATAAAGACACAATTCCTGCTGGGGACATTACTCTTTACGCGAAATGGACAGAAAATCCTGCTGTTACGATCACCTATAAGTTAGCAGACACATCAATGGGAACGGTTGATCCTCCTTCCGAAACAGTCGCTCCGGTTACGGGTACAGCATCGGGATCGGATGCCACGGCCTTTACCGGATACCATTTCGTAAGCTGGACAAATGCAAGCGGGACTGTAGTATCCACAGACACGAAGTTAATTCCGGCAAAAGTGAACGGTTTGAATGTGGCGGCAGCCTATACGGCAAACTTTGCGCCGGATATGTATACCGTTTCCTTCAATGCGAACGGACACGGAACAGCACCAGCAGATGAAGTAGGAACTTACGGATATACGGTCGCGGAACCGGCAGCTCCTTCCGAATCAGGCTATACGTTCGGCGGGTGGTATAAGGAAGCTGCCTGTACGAACGCATGGAACTTTGCATCGGATGTGGTAAGCGGGAATATCACACTGTATGCGAAATGGACTGCTGATACGTATACCATTTCATTTAACGCGAACGGACACGGAACAGCGCCAGCGGATGAAAGCGGAGCCTACGGATATACGATTACGGAACCGGCAGCTCCTTCCGAATCCGGCTATACGTTCGGCGGGTGGTATAAGGAAGCTGCCTGCACGAACACCTGGAACTTTTCATCGGATCTGGTAAGCGGCGACATGACACTCTACGCAAAGTGGACAAAGAATACGACCGGGAGTACAGGTTCTTCCGGGAGTACAGGTTCTTCCGGGAGCACAGGTTCTTCCGGAAGTACAGGTTCTTCTGGAAGCACAGGTTCTTCCGGAAGCGGCAACAGCACATCCTATACAGGCCATTGGGTAAAGAACAGCACCGGCTGGTGGTATCAGAATTCCGACGGAACGTGGCCGAGCAATACATGGAAGCAGATAAACGGCAAGTGGTATCACTTCGACAGTAATGGCTACATGCAGACCGGATGGATCCTTGACAACGGGAAATGGTATTATCTTGATGGAAGCGGAGCGATGGTGACAGGTTATTTCCATGCGCCGGACGGATACTGGTATTATTTCTGGGCTGACGGAAGCATGGCAGTCGGGGATGTTGTGATAGACGGTGTGACACATCACTTCAATGACCGGAAACCGGAGAAACCGACCTATGACAAAGATTCTGATACGGGGATCTGGTACCCGAACGGGAACACGGATCTCCCGTACGGAGCGGAAAAAGAATAAGCGGAAAAAAGAACCCGAAATCATATAATTGCTGAAATAACGAGCGGCAAAAAAGGAGGAAAAGGAAATGAAAGAAGTGAGAAGGCGTCTGTCACAGCTGATGGTATTTCTGCTGGTTTTTAGCTTAATGCCTGTAACGCCGTGGAAAATGACGGCACGGGCCGAAACCGCACAGGAAGCGAGCGGTTCCGATGCGCTCCCGGACGGGACGGTAGTGGGAAGCGGGAAAAGTTCCGCAGCCTATTCCATGAAGAGCGCGCTGAATGCGGGCACGGGCCATACCGTGCTCGGGTCGGTGTCGAATGCGGAACTTGAAAACGTATCATATGATGAAAGCGGAAATTACAGCGCCACTTTGACGGCAGATCAAGGATACACGCTTCCTGAAACGCTTGAAGTGACGGCGGGGACGGTGAACTTCGTCCTGGTCACGGAACATGACACAGATGCCCCATGCTATACGTACAATTCCGGCACGGGTGCGATAACGATTTATTTCAGCTATATTACTGATCCCGTCAAGGTAACAGGAGCAGCAGTAAGCAAGGAAACCTATACCGTCATTTTCAATGCGAATGCACCGGAAGGAAGTATGGCTGCGGGAACCATGAGTGCGCAGAGCATTCATGCCGGGGTGCCAACGGTGCTGACCGCAAATGCTTTTACAGTCAGCGGATATGAATTTACAGGTTGGAACACAAGCGCAGACGGAAGCGGGACTCTTTACGCGGATGGCGCGAAAGTCACAGACCTTGCGGAAGCAAACGGATCCGTGACGCTTTATGCGCAGTGGAATGGAACCTATACCGTCATTTTCAATGCGAATGCGCCGGAGGAAAAAACGGCTGCGGGAAGCATGAGTACACAGAGCATTTATGCCCGTGTGGCAACGGCACTGACCGCAAATGCTTTTACAGTCAGCGGATATGAATTTACAGGCTGGAACACAAGCACAGACGGAAGCGGGGCTCTTTACGCGGATGGCGAGAAAGTCACAGATCTTGCATCACCAGGCGGATCCGTGACGCTTTATGCGCAGTGGATATCAGGCAATAATCTCTGGTATATCGCCAATGGCACGCTGCACATCGGAGCAGCGTCCGTTCCTTCCGGTGCTCAGGCAAGCGGGACAATTGATGTAACGGTCCCCTGGCGCAACAAAGGAAAAATTGATAAAGCGGTTGTGGACGATAACTGTATTTTGCCGAAAACAACGGAAACGTGGTTTTCAAAATTGGAAAAGATGACAGAATGCAATCTGGACGGGCTTGACACGAGCAATGTAACATCTATGAGCAGAATGTTTTACTTCTGCAAAGGTCTTTATACTCTTGACGTTTCAAAATTCGATACATCACAGGTAACAAAAATGTTCGGCATGTTTGCTGAATGTAGCTATCTTCATACTCTTGATGTTTCAAAATTCGATACGTCACAGGTAACAACTATGAACGGCATGTTTTACAATTGCAATCATCTTCAGTCCCTCAATCTTTCCGGTTTCGATACTTCAAATGTCACGGACATGAGGAATATGTTTTACAAATGTTATAATCTGAATTCCGTGACCTTCGGCCCAAATTTTGCATACAAAGCGGAAGCGTACCTTCCCACGCCGACCGGTGCCGGCTTCACCGGGAAGTGGATCAAGATGGGCGGAACTGTTTCCTATTTGCCTGAGGATCTTGCAAAACTTAAGAGAGCCGACCTTGCAGGCACATGGGTGCGGGAAACAACTGCATCCGAAAGTACGAATGACGACGAAGGAGCTGCCGGTACGACAGGCGGCGGATGGAGCAGCGATACCGGGGGAATGCGATATGCCTTTTCGGCAGGGAAATATGCTGCGAACACCTGGGTCAAGGTAAACGGCAAATGGTACCACTTCAACAGCAGGGGTTATATGCAGTCCGGCTGGATCTATGACGGCGGCAAATGGTATTACCTGAATTCGGACGGGAGCATGATGACCGGGCTCGTAACCGGAATTGACGGACACATTTATTATTTCAATGCGGACGGGAGCATGGCGATTGGAGATATTAAGATATTTGGAAAAACTTTTCACTTCAATATGCAGGCGCCTTCCGCGCAGACCTATTACTGGGACAGCAAGTCCGAGACATGGAAAAAAAATGAGAATACGGAACTTCCGTACGGAGCGGAAACGGAATAAGATATTCCTGCCGGCTGCAAGACTGCATTTTTCAGACTGACCGGAATTTATTTACGTATTCATCGATTTCGGACTTGTTCACCAGAATTTTCCTCGGTGATATCCGGCAGAACGGTATTTTGCCGTCGGAAATAAGCTTATACGCTGTTTTTTTCGATATCCGCATATAGGTTGTCATCTCCGGGACTGTCATCCATACGGATTGCATTGTTTTGTTATTCATGATAAGATCCTCCTGTGTTTGGCTGTTATTTCGTTACATGGGAATTATGTGAGAAGATCTTCGAAAATCAGTGCAGGAAAGGACAGTATATTTTTCGGAACGGTCTCCGATTTGGTCTCCGGGACGATCTGATTGCCGGAACAGCTTGATTTTAAAGGCAAATATAAAGAAAAAGAGACAGTCTCCAAAACCGTTAACGGGAGTTCGAGTCTCTCTTCCTCTGTTCAAAGAGAATAAGGCAGCAAGTCTTGTAAAATATAGACTTGCTGCCTTTTTTGTGCCTGTAAAAATCATTCGTGCGGGAATCGGCAGGAACGACTAAGGTTACATCTGATTTGTCTTTGTCACTAAAAAGTAGTAAAATAATCTGAATTATATTTATATGATTACCGTTGCTGAGAAAAAAGAGGCCTTTTTTCTTGATTTTGGAACTGAAACAGCAGAGAAAAATATCAGCAAAGGGTGTAAGGCAGAAAGTGCAGAAATTAAAAATGAATGCTAATACGAGTGGTGTATGGTAAAGGTGTTTATCGGCTTTGCTGTCAGTGGCAATGGTGTTGTCCAATGCAGGCATGGGCAGTCTCACCTCTTATGCAGGCAGTACGGGCACAACCATCGGGGTGTCCGGGAAAACCGGGACCGCCTGGTCGGCGGACAGTTTAAACGGAGGAAGCTTTACGAACACCGAACTCTACGATGCCGTCAGTAAGCTGTATTCAACGGAAACGGCAGGCGTAACAGAAAGCCAGGCGGAAATCTGGGAACCCGGAGAAGAGAGCGATTTTTCAAAGATTGTTTTTCCGGGCGATCCCGTTTATTCCGATGATTTTTCCACGGCACTCGTGCAGATGGAGATTACGCCGAAAGACAGCCGTACCGTCATTGATAAGGTGAGAGTGGCGGGCTATTACGGAAGCGAAGGCCTTGCCTCTTTTTCGGATGCGGAAGAAGCGACATCATCCAACGCATCTTCTTCGGATGCGGAAGCAAAGACGTATGTTTATTCGGCACAGGTGAACGCGGATAACCCGGTTTTCCTGATCTATTACCGCACGGCGCAGGAAGACGAGTCCGGGAATGTTTCCTATGTCGGTAAAGATGCGGGATCGGTGTATGCCGTAAACGATCCTTACGTAGAAGAAATACAGAAAACGAACACGGGCGCCACGCCGAGCGATCTTGTCTATGAAGACCCGCTCCTGATCACGGACATCACAAAACTTTACCGCGCTTACGTGCAATATCAGGACGGAAACACATCATCCCTGACGGCGCTTGTCGCGGGGGATGTAAAAGACGATCTCGGGAACAGCGTATCCGGGATTACGCTCAATACGGATGCAATGGGAGAATTTTTCTCCGATACGGACCTTCTTTCCGCATCTGTTTCCAAAGTGCAGTCTTCCGTTTATGCGACGGCTTCCCTTTCCGATGCGGACGGTTTCGCAGGGCTTGTTTCTGCCTATGAAGAGCAGCTGAAGATTTCTTTCGACGAACTGGACAGGGAGTGGGAAGACTATCAGGCAAACGGAGAATCTTCGGAATATGCCGGAAAGTTTGCGACGAACGAAACGCAGAGCACCATAGAGAATAAACGTGAGATTATCTTTAAGGATATCTACGAAGTGTATTTCAGCAGTTTTACGAAAAAGAAAATGCCGGGGCTTCTCGGGAAGATCGGGAGGACTATTCCGCGTACGACCACCGTCACGATGACAAAGAATTTCGGAAAAACGACAGTTGTAAAAGAAAGAACGCTTAAATTTTCCACACTGGTCTACTTCATGGCGGCACAGAGCAACGCGCCCGAACCAGTCTACCTCGACCTGTCCGCGGGGAAGACGTTTGCCGGCGGCTACGTTACCGACGGAAAGTTCACCTACATGGTGACGGGATCCGATGACGGGGCCGACTACGGCACCCAGACGATCCCGGTGACGCCGGACGGCGTCTCGTCATCCACCGGCACGGCCTCGATCGGCTCGATGAAGTTCACCAAGGCCGGCACGTACACCTACACCGTGAGCGAGAACGACTCCGGCGATGCGGACATCACCTATGACCCATCCACGCACGTGGTGAAGGCCATCGTGACCGAGACGGCAAACGGTTTCACCGAGACCGTCACGCTCGACGGCAACCCCGTCGGCGAATGGACATCAGCCCAGACTACGGATTATGATTCGACCACAAACAAAGCCACCGAGAAGGCGGATAATCCCGCCAATGTGGGTAAGGACAGCGGGCTTTCGTTTACGAACAAGGTGAAGCCGCCCACGGCCGCCGTCACCGCCACCAAGGCACTCGACTGGCCCACTGGGGTTGTCCCGGCAAACGAGTACTCGTTCACGCTGACGCCCAAGACCGATTACGGCAGCGACGTGACGTATTCGTCCAATGGAACGGATGTCAGTCTGGGAACAACGGCACTCACGGCCGGCAACTTAGGCGCCGCCGTCACCTTCCCGGAGCTTACTTTTGCGGCCAAGACGGCCACCTATACCTTCACGCTGGCCGAGGCCGACACCGCCGCGAGTTCGAGCTACGATAAGGATGCCACAACTTACACGGTGACCATCAGCGTCGCACCCGACGCTGCAACGGGGATTTATGCGGCGACGGTGACCTACGCGAAGGCCGACGGTTCAGCCGCGACGGGTGCTTCCTTTACCAATAAGCGCAAGGTCTCCAGCCTCGAAATCGACAAGGCGGCCGTGGGGCAGGGCTCCTCGCAGACTCAGCTGTTCGACTTCGCCCTCACCTTCGACGGCGAATATACCTCCCTGATCTCCAATAACACGGCGGGCGGTTCAACGGCCTCGGATGTGAACATCGCCACGGTCTGGGGAGTGACAGTGGTCACCTACAAGCTCAACGGCACGCTCAGCGGCTATGACGCCCACTCCAAGCTCGTCCTCGCGGGTGTGCCGGTGGGGGCAAACTACACCGCCGCCGAGACCGCGGACGCCAGCTACTTCCCAAATTCGAGCTGGACCCATACGGAGAGCTCGACGGCTGCCGACAACGTGCACACCTTCGCCAACCAGGTGAGGACCGCGAACTTCTATATTTCCAAGGAAGTTCAGAGAGAGCATGCTTACAAGAGCCACGAGTTCACTTTCGACTTCACCTTCCAGCTCACGGGCGGTTCCATCCCGCTAGATCACATCTACTACAAGGTGTCCGATGACGATGGCGTCACCTATGGGGACACGCAGGAGCTCACCGTCACTAAATCGGGAACGAAGTACTCCGGGTCGCTCAAGATCCGCGGCGGTCAGGTGGTCGAGTTCGTCGACCTGCCCGTCGGCGGAGAGGTCAAATACACCGTGGACGAGGAGGCGGACGGGCTGTACACCCCCAACCTCTCAGAACCGCAGGACTTGACCATCACCGAGGGCAACGCCGCTACGGGCGTGAAGGTCAACTACATAAACACCAAGAACGATCCGGAGACGTTTGCCACATGGACGCCTGCGGCGACAAAGACCGTGGACGGCGTCGTGCCTGCATCGGTGATCACCGAGTCGGACACGGATGGGTCGGCAAAGACATCGCCGTTCGCGGACCTGTTCAGGTTCTCAACAAAGCTGCAGAGCGAGCCTGCCGGTGCGACAGTCACCTATGGAACCACGCCCGATACACTTGCCGTGGGCTCTTCGCTCACAAAGACAAACACCGCAGAAGGTACGGTCACTTTCGACACGCTCACCTTCGACAAAGAGGGCACCTACACCTTCCAGGTAACGGAAGACACGGCATCGACGGCGTACGTCACGAAGGATTCCTCTGTCTATACCGTTACGGTGCCTGTGAAATACGAGACCTACACAGAGGACGTCGTCACCGAGGGCGGCGTCACCAAGGACCGCCTGGTCGTTGATACTGCGAAGATCACCATGACGAAGGATGGCGTCGCCGCCACAAGCATTGTCTTCGACAACACGCTCATTGCGCCCACACCTGCGACGGGGACGTTTGCCGTCTCAAAGAAACTTGACGGCACTACGCCTGCCTCGGAAGACTTCTTGTTTACAGTCAAGCGTGTGAGTGCGCCCGATAAGGCCGACTTCTTCGTGGACCGCACGGCCCAGAACAGCTCCGACGGTTCCGTCAACTTCAGTACGGTTCCCTATTCGGTTGCAGGCACCTACATTTATATGATCACTGAAACCGCCGGTTCGGATTCTTCGGTGATTTACGACAACAGTTCGTATACGGTCACGGTAACGGTAGCGGATGACGGTACGGATGACAATAAGCTTGCAGTGAAAAAGACAGAGTACAAGGCGAATAATTCAACTTCATCAGCATCATCCCCATCCCCATCAGCCGCCGTATTCGATAACTTCAGCATGCCTTCCTATACGATGAGTAAGAGCAGAGTGACGTCTGCTTCCCAAAAAGGTGCGACGGAGAAATACGGATTTTACCGCGGAGACAAAGTAACGTACAATATCGTCGTGACGAATACGGGAAAGCTTCCGCTCACGATGAATGTGACAGATGCGTTTGATCCGGCGATCGCTTCCTACTTCAGCACGCCGTATGTGACGGACGTAAATGGAGAAGGTGTAACGAAAAATACGGAAATCACATCGACTACGACCGGAGTGAATGTGACAATACAGGCGGGTAAGACTGCAACCGTCACGTACACAGCAATGGTAAAGGATACCACACCGGAGAGCTTGTCGGATTCGGCAGCAGATGACAAGAAAGGCTACCTGAACACAGCGACGACATCTGATGTCATGGCAACGGCGACAAAGTCCGACGGAACGCCTGTCACATATACGTCGACCAGCGGTCTCAAAGACAAAGACGGAAAGAATCCGCTGGTAGACAAATACGATACGGCGAATACGCCGGTGCAGGTGCCGGTACCCGGCTACACGATTGAGAAATCCAGAGTAACAAAGGCGGAGAAGAAAGGAAGCACAAATACATACGGATTCCGTTACGGAGATACCGTGACCTATTCGGTGACCGTAACGAATACGGGAGATCTTCCCGTTACGATTGATGTAAGCGATTCGTTTGCGGACAGCATGTATTTCACCGACCTTACCTATACGACAGTCACCGGAACGGATGTGAATTGGAACAACAACACTTCCGGTACGGTAACGAAGACGGCACCGAACATCACGATCGGATGCAACAGTACGCATGACAATAAGGCTGTGATCACGGTAACGGCGATCGTGGCGGCGGGGACACCGGAAAATCTTGCAAACTATGCGGCGGACGATAACGGAGGCAGAGAGAAGATATCCGGAGACGGCTATCTGAATACGGCTGCGACATCGAATGCAACATCAACATATACAACAAATACCGGAACAACGATGACCTACAATAAGGAATACACGGATAGCAATGGCAATCATCCGCTGGAAGACAAGCATGATACTGCACATACGCCTGTTCAGGTTCCGACAGTCAGCTACGTGATGAGCAAGAGCCGTGTAACACCCGCGGAAGTAAAAGCGGGAACGGTTCCCGCAAAGTATGGGTTTATGCGCGGGGATAAAGTAACCTATGAGGTCACGGTAACGAATACGGGAGACGAGCCGCTCACGATGAACGTAAGCGATTCGTTTGCGGACAGTACATATTTTACCGACCTCACCTACACGACAGTCACGGGAACGGACGTGACATGGAACAATAACACGAGCGGCGGAAAGACGGTGCCGAACATCACGATCGGATACAACAGTACGCATGACAATAAGGCCGTGATCACGGTAACGGCACTTGTGGCGGAAGATACGCCGGAGAACCTTGACAGTACCACCGACGACAGGAAGGACGGAGAAGGATACCTGAACACGGCGACGACATCGGATGCCACAGCGGAAGTAACGACGAAACCGATCACGGGCGTGGATAAAAATGGGAATACCGTATACGGAAATGAGGCCATGGTAAAGTATAATTAACAAGTGAAGTATCATATTTCTGATCGAAGAAAAACAGGTAAGCAATACAACCTGTTTTTCGAGAGAAGAAATGTGATTCTTCGCAATTGTACCAAGCCGCGGACGAAACGCATATGGGAATTGAATGGAAGCCGGCATACCAAAAAGATGTCTGGGAAAAGGGAAGCTAATACGAAACAGACATGAAATCGTCCAGGCACCGGAAAGAAAACTGAAAAAGAAGTACGCAAAGGAAACCCTGAACCAGGGCGCAGGAAAATATTCAGTTAAGAGGAATCAATTCCGCAAGGGAAAAATTCTCTGTACTGTCTGCAGATGATTGCAGCCGCAGCAGGGGCAGACATGGACATCTTTACCAAGAAGGACAAGCAGAAGTTGATCCGTTTTAAGACCAGTCAGTTTCGGCTGAAAGAGCTGTTTACCGGAAAGCCTGGAAATAAGGAGAAGGTTCTGTTTTTTAAAACGGTTATTGAGGAAGCCGTAGTAGCGGATCTTCTGAAAACCGGAAGGAAGGACATGGAGCAGGAAACGGCGGATGAATTCGGGACCGTCAAGGGAAACGGTTTTTAAGTTGCCGGAACGATAGTCTTTGGCAGAGAAAGAAACAGAAGAATCGGAAACGGAAAGGATTCTGCTGTTGGAGATGGCAATACGATGGGTATAGCGGCCGAGATAGTCAATGGCGTTGCCGAAGCCGTTGAAGGTTTCCTTAACGAAGGGGAGCCAGTCCTTTTTGCAGAGGGAGTCGCGGAAAGTATTCCAGTCATAGGAATTACGGAGATGCAGGATATCGCCGGAAAAGGACAGCCTGCCAGCGGCAAAAAGCTTCTGAAAGGAAGAGAGGAAGATGCCGCGGAACTTTTTACCGAGGACCCTGACGGGGAGGAAGAAATGTTTACCGCAGCGAACAAGCTGCCTGTCAGGAGAAAGGCCGGCGCCGGAAACGATGCAGTGGATGTGGGGATGGAAATTCAACTCCTGTCCCCAGGTGTGAAGGACCTGGATGATACCGGGAACGGCGCCGAGATATTTCCTGTTGGAAGAAAGCTCCAGGAGGGATCTGGAGACACATTTGTGGAGGAGGGGATAGAGGAGCTCCTGGTTCTGATAAAGGATCGGATTAAGCTCGGAAGGAAGAGTGACAACGACATGAAAATAGGGAGCGTCAATAACTTCAGCCTTCCGCTGATCAATCCAGAGTTCCTTTAAGAAGCCCTGACAGCAGGGACAGGAGCGGTTGCGGCAGGAATTGTTGTGGATTTCAGAATAGCCGCAGTCCTGGCAGACAGATTTAGAATAACCGAGGGAACCGGACTTGCAGTTCATGATGGAAAAAGCGGCCTTTATTTTAACAGGAGAAGGATTGAAACGTGCGGAATAGTCCGGGTAAAAGCGGCGAAAGGCCAGCTGAATCTTATAATCAGCCATTTGAGAGACCTCCGAAAGAATCAAAGGGACTCTTTACGGAAGAGATGCCATGGGACCCGAGATGGACATAGATGGTAGTGGAAGCAATTGCTTTGTGGCCCATGAGTTCTTTAATCGTGAGAAGATCGACGCCGCTTTCATAGAGATGGGTGCCGAAGGCATGCCGGAAAGAATGGCAGGTAAGACGTTTCGGCCATCCAAGACGGGCTTCATGAGCAGCGATGTGTCTGAAAAGGAAGTTGGTATCGACAGGTTCATCGGGACTGCGCTTTTTGTGGAAGAGATAATTCATAGGCTTGCCGCATTCAAACCAGTACTGCGTAAGGATATCGAGGGCAGCAGCAGAGAGAATAGCGTAACGGTCAGAACGGTTTTTGGAATGTTCGATATGGATGCGCATACTCTTACGTTCTATATCCCTGTACTTCAGAAAACGGCATTCGCTGCTGCGAAGACCGGCGGAATATAAAAGAGAGACCATGGCCTTCTGCCGGAGATCCGGGATGGTGGAGATAAAGATGCGGACTTCTTCTTTAGAGGGAACAAAAGGGAGATAGGAATCAAAACGGCGCATGGGAAGCTGATAGGGATCCCAAGGCTTATGGAGAACATAGAGAGTAAAGAAACGGAGCTGGGAAATGCAGCCGTTAATGGTACGGTCGTTTAAGGAACGCTGCTTTTTGAGCCAGGAAACAAAGTCACGCAGTTCCTGCCAGGAAACGTCGGCCGGATCTTTCATAAGGATCCGGTCCGCGTAATCAAGATAAGCCCGGATATAGGTGGAATAAGAAACAATGGTATGAGAAGTAAGCCCGCGGAGTTCGATCATCCCGCGGTAAACAGATAAGTAATCAGTCATAAAGGGTCCTCCTTAAGGATGTGATAGAAGAAGCAGAGCCGGTCTTCATCACAGAAGGGAGGAGGCCTCGCGAATAAGAAAAAGAAAATGTAATTGTTGAGTCTGAGGAAGCATGATAAAATCCTGTCTTTGACAGTTCGGAGTTAAAAGGACCCCGGGAAGGCTTGAAAACAGGCCTATCCGGGGCTTTTCAGCAATTCTGAGAGGTGAGTACTTTCCTTTACTTTTTCGACTTGGCAATAATACTTTTCAT